>QGNH01001866.1_pt1 | contig 150422 bp, 188 predicted proteins | sample 1735481 | NCBI WGS metagenome assembly QGNH01 (sample SAMN09239004, study PRJNA386568) | Viral metagenome, whole genome shotgun sequencing project.
TCCCAAACTTTTTAGCAATCTGGCAGTTCAGAACCTTTGCCGGTTCTGGTTAGCTGCGGTGCGGAGTCAAAGACGATCGCGGCAACACCACCCGGCGCACTTCCTGGCCTTCCGACCAGACGGCCAGCAATTCCTTGGCCACCGGCAGCGCTACTAGAATCCAAGCGCCGCGCACCAGAACACGGGCCTCATCGCCGAACAGGTCGAAAGCGCAAATATCCTCCAAACGGAAATACCATTGGTCGACGCCACTGTCAAAGTTGAGGATCATTTGAGCCTTTCGAATTGGTTGAGGTTCACCCTGGTCATTTTGAAGTTGTACTCGTGCTGCACCAGCAAGGCGTTGCAATCCGAGCAATATCCTACTGCTCTTACGCCATGTTCCACTGTCCAGTTAATACGCCCAACGCATTTAACCTGCTGGCCACATTCAATGCAAAAAAGTGGCTCCAGCATCATACGAACCCGTGCATACCAGTCGATAGCTTCTACGTCAGGCTCTGGTTTGTTCTTCACATATTTTCCTGCGACTCTGTTCTTCATATATTTTCCTGCGACTCGGAAGGGTCTTCCTTGAGCTCCAAGCTAGTTCTGGTGCTGGTAGGCCACCACTCCCGCACATGTACGCCACACTCTTCTAGAAGCATATTTACGAAGCGTGAATAACACCAGGCCTCCATTCTTGACGTGTTGAGCGCACCCATCGAATAACTTCTACACCAGCCTCAGCCAACATTTGTTCCACTCGTTCAAAATCAGGGCCGTATTTTGGAGTGGTTTTGGCCCATTGTTCCTGATTTTCGTGATCGATTACAATAGACGACAAACCAGCCTGAATGATGCCGCGAGCGCAATCGATACACGGCAAACCAGTCAAATACATTCGTGAGCCCAATGTAGACACACCGGACCGCGCGGCCAGGTATAAACAGTTTCGATCTCCGTGCTCAAGCATCGAATATTTAATAGGTCGAGTGAGTCGCTCAGGAGTAGCCGCAATTCCGAATGGAGTACCATTGTAACCAGTACTAATAACTTGATTGCTAGTGCCCACCAACACGCAACCAACTTTGGTGTTGGGATCGGGGCTTCTAAGCTTCACCCTATCACACAGGCCAAGAAAATAGTCATGCCATCCTGGTATGCCATCCTTTGTTTGGTTGTGTTGAACAACTTGCTGGCACCAAGCCACAAAGGTTTTATCGTCGTGGGCAGCGCGCATCTTATTGATATCTTTATGTACCCATCGAACATTACCTGGAACATAACCAAGGCTGTTATCAATCCGATCTAATGAAGCCGTCGTCTCACCACGATGAACTGCGCTGCCCTGATGAAACCGCAGTAACACCCCCGTGAGCGCACACTTACGTTCTTGGCCGAGAAACAGATCCCAAAGATATTGCGGTTCAACGGTGTAAGCATAGTTGCGCTTGGTCGCATTGTTCCTAATATGGCTGAGGTGCTCTATTGGTATTTCACCCACAACTGGCGGTGTATAATGGGTTTTTCGGTCCCCGCAGGTTTTGTTGTTACCGCTGGTTAGACAGTTTGATGCAATTTCCACCTCACGGCCACATGCGCACCTGCATACCCACAAAGCGCCACGATACTTTGACACAGCCTCAGACTGGCGGAGGACATTGAGTTCCCCAAATGTTCTACCTGTCAGATCAACATATCCACGCCCATACTTAGCTCTACAGCCGCAAGAAGTACTGCTTCCGCTAGCCAGATTCGCTGCCCAGACTTCGAGTTCTTTCCCACACTCACAACGGCAGAGATACTTCGCCGCAATGCGTTTACGTACACCGTCGACAGACTGTCGACGACCGCTAATCTTATGTAACACAAGAAAATAGCCTAATGTTTGGCCTGACAAATCCACCAAACGCGTATCAGGATGTTTGGGCGCGGGTATGTGTTTTCTCCGGCTACTCGGCCCACAGTAGCCGCTAACGGTACCAGTGGAGCACCCGAGTTGCTCGGCAATCACCCGGTAAGTTTTGCCTTCCACGCGCAGAGCTAAAATCTGAGATTTCAAACCTTGGTTAGCATGTTGATTAGGCATTTTATTGTTTCCAGAACTTAGCGAATTTTCGGTATTGCGACGGCGGTGTGGACAGCATAACGATCATGGCATCCATAACCTCTCTGTCCAGGTCCAACAGAGCCCCAGCACGCAGCTTCGCGATTGTAGCTCTGTCCTGTTCAGCGGCGCGTATCGCAGCCTCTCTTTGAATCTTGTCTTTGCGGCGGTTTTCCGCACGGCTGCCGTATTTCAGGAAGGCAGCCACAGCTAGCCCGATGGGAAGCCAGATGGCCATCCCACCAATACTTCGTAGTTTGTCGTTTGGGTCATAACTCTCTATGACTTCTTCCAGAGTCTCGCGCCAAACATGATAGTTACTCCAGTCACCTTCCACGTCGCACCTCCACAACTTTCATTTGCTGCGCCAGAATCCACTTGTCGCCCTGATTTTTGGGTCGTGAGTAAGTGGTGTAATCACGCACCATCACTTTGCACCACAAACGGTCATCGGAAACTTTGAGATGCGGGGCTACAGGTTTACACATGCAGTGCCAACCAGGACGGAAGGCATAGCCTTCAGTCAGGTAAGGTTTGGCGTCTAACCACTCCCCGACCGGAATGCGCTGCCTGCGATTAATGAACAGTGGTCCGAGGCTGCCGTCCCGCCGTTGATGAAACAGCTTGTAAGCCGCAAGAGCCCTCATAGCGGATAAGACTGCTCCTCGTCTATTAAGCCCATCACCTCAGTAATCTTTTGCCGTTCCGGTCTGTCATCCTGCAGCAAGTAAAGCTGCTCCAACCAATCAACACACTCCCATTCTGGGTGTATCATGTTGAATATCTCGTGGCTAAGCGCATCTTCGGGAGCCCACCTGCTGTTCATTGAATCTTCCTGTCCGCAATTGTACCATCGAATAGGAAGGTTGTCAACAGCAAAGCTCGCCAAACACTTGACATAAACCTGTTTGATGTGTTATAATGGTTGTGATGACCAACCGAGAGCAAATTGAATCTACCGGCGCTATTATCGACGATGATGGTGTTGCCTGCGATGGGTGTGGGTTTGGCATCCGCCTCGTCGATCTGTGTGTAGTAGACCCCGATGGTCTGGGTCCCTTCCACCGAGAATGCGCCATGGCAAACGGCTTCGACCCCAAAGACGTAAGAATTGCGCCCGACGAGTTCTGTGTTGTGGAACAGGCGGATTTCGAGAGGTACGGGAAGATCATCAGCACGAAGGTAAACTAAGGAGAAATCATGAAACCGCGACTTGCCAGTCACGTGGAGGTCTTCCATGAAGGCCTGAGGTCCAACATCCAAACCCACATCAATGGCACGGTGTTGACGGCGGTTGCCGTCAAGGACGGTAAGCCCATCTACACCGATGCCTACAAGTCGCTATCCATCGACACGGTTCGTGGGCTGGTGGCGGCGCGCGCTCAGTGTTTACAGGAGGAATGTCAGATCTTGATTCGATGGCTGGAACTCACACAGAGCGAAGAGCACGGCGCAACGCAAGAGCGCGACCCCTTTGATGAGGCTTGCAACAAGGCGGCGGGTGCGACCCAGACTATCGCGCATCCGGAAATCAGCGACACGCGGCGTGTGGACTTCATCATTTCCACAGTCGCAGCCATCTCGGTACGTGCGGACCGGGAAGCCATTAAGGTTGATTTGGCAGACGGTGGTTCAAAATTTGGCGCGGACCTCCGCGACCTATTGAACCAGGCTATCGTGGAGCGCGCATGAAATTCACTTTTGCGCTACAACTGCCAGCCATCGTCATTACCACTGTTATTCCGGAGGATGCGCCCGACCCGCTTGCGCCAGTGTTTGTCAAAAAGGTTGGCAAAGCAATGCTGTTGCGGCCAGCCGACAAACCTTCAGCGCTGACACCGGAAAGACCAACACAGCACGGGCCGATTTGCGCCTGTGTTTTTAATCATGCCGCACAGATCAGACACGGCGTGACCGTCTTCAATCCACAGTGCCCGGTGTGTCATGGCACAGGAGAGCAAGAATGTTAGCTATCGTGGGTATGATTCACAATTACGCCACTGATACGTGGCATCCCGTAGCATTCAGGTATTATCCGATGCCTGGTCCGGGGCCAGATACAGTGATGCGAGTGAAAAGCTGGGGCCACCACACGACCGGTTTTGCCACGCGTGAGGAAGCTGCCAAGTCAGCGGCAGAGCACCCAGGCTTTTGTGGCGTTCCGTTCGACGATCAGTTCGTCTATGAATGGGACGGCCAGGGTATTCCGGCTTTGGTAGCTTTCATGACGGAAGGTGGCAAGCGGCTGATAGCTTTCGCTTAAGCCGTAGCCATCACTGGGATACTGGGGAAAGCGGTCCGGTGGTCGCGTTCGTGTCCCAACACAAACGTCTCAGATTTGCGGGTCCAGACCTCGGCAACCGCCCAGCCGTTTTCCCACTGATTGTTTTCTTTGATCTGCAAGACCTGGCCAATTCGAGCGAATTCTTCTGGTACCCAGGCGACCTGTACGGTCTTGTTTTTTTCGAGCTTGCACTGTCGGTAGAATGTCACAGCTCTATATAGCCACATACAGATCGGGCGGCAAGCCCTTTCGGAACCTTGCCGCCCATGTACCGCCCAGCACCTCACAAGTAGAAGCTCGGAAGGCCCCGTAGCCGATCCGACGAGCACCATTAGCCAGTTGAACAACGCATTCCAGGTTCCCATACCCGCTAAGGTATGGCAAAAGCCGTTTCCAGCCTTTCTTTGACCAAACAAACCACGGCAGTGGTGACTGCTCCCCGCCCACCCGAAAGTGAAACGGTTCGGCGTGATCCGCTTTGCCTACGGTCCAAACCCAGTACGTCGAGACAACCAATCCACGAGCCGGAAGCCAGAGGGCGTCGCCGCCAACTGATACCGAGAGAGCACCACGGCGCACTTTCGCACGCCACAGGCCTCATAAAGCCCGCGACTGCCACCGCATTTCTGCGGTACGGCATCGATCCTTAAAAAGGGTGCCGCTAACACCAACTCGCAACGTCCTGACGCACCAGTGGCTTGCGCCCCGAAGGCCAGCTCCCCTGCGCCTCGTACGGAAGCGCGAAGGTCGTCCCGAAGGACAGCGTCACGAAGGCACTAAGTAGCCCTCGCCAAACCCCGCAGTAGACTTTGCAGTCGCTACGAGGCCATCCTAGCTCCTACTTACACAAACACACCCAGGTGGGCGAATAGAAGAGAGTACTACGGGGCGAATCGCTTTCAGGCTTCCGGATGGCTCGCTTTGGCGCTTTCAGGCGGCTTGCTTTCAGCGGCGCAAGTTTCCCAGCGCTGCCAGTAGGGCTTTGACACCCAGGCCGTCGTTGGACTGTTGAAAGCAGTCCACATGTTTAGCCACCTAGTTCAGGTTCCCAAGCCCACGGGAGTTACCCCGCCTGCCCAGTTCCCTTTGCTGGTTGGCAAGCTCCATGCTATGGAAGCGTTAAAATATCCACCGTCCACTACCTCCGAGGAGCTACCTCGAAAGCGCGTTCTTTGACCCCACCGCTCGCGTTACCACTTGCGATGAAGAAGCCCTCCCCGTTACCAGGGAGCAATCTGAACTACGGTACCTTAAAGGCCTTCGCCGTCATCGCAACCAATCGCCTCGCGGCGGATTGCGACGTTCTTTTACCGGGGCTGCTCGCGTCGCCGCTCGCAACTCCCGAAGCTGACTGAACTACCGTAGCACCCTCATCTACTCGCCCTTTACCGGGCGGGAGGCCTTGTTGCTTGCCTCCATATTAACTATTGTAACACGGCCTTCATTAAGCTGTCAAGTACTGCCGAGAAGGCCACTGCATTTACTGCAAACACAAAAAGAATAGCGACACCAAACATCAAAACGGTCGCCCTTACGGTGCTGTCCCCTGAAAGGGAGGGCATCTGCCCCAACGACGTCACCAGGTTCGCGTTGCTGTGTCTAACTGCCACTCTCCGAGTATATCACGCCGCAAAGTGATCATACAATTATCCCCCGTTGAGGGTATTCATTTGGGTTTAACTTGAGCATGAATAACGTCATTCACCCGAGCGACGGATTGTTTAAAGGAATGGTCTACCACTGCGGAGCGCCCGAGATCGTCCCGGGCCGGAACGGCGACGTGTATTGGGCTCCAGATGCTCAAGATTACTCTTGCGTCCGGTCGGGTCTTGGGACTGTAGTCCCGGCCCGCGCCACTGCCTACGCACTTGCTGCGTTCGATCTAGGCGACGGTTACTGACTGGTTTTTGAATTGAATGTTGGCGTCGACACGAGTCTGACCGCGAGACTGAGTCGTCGTCAAATAGAGCCCGCCCCTAGTTCGGTTTAGCAATTGACCGGCTGTCTAGCTCGTGGTAAAATCGTACCGAGCAATAAAGATAAAAGCTAACCAAAGGTTAAATAAACGCAATCATCTTTTTTCAACGCGGACACATTGATCTCTGTAAGTGTTCTTGCCACGATGGTGTCAAGCAGTTCCACTGTTTTGAAGACTGCTGCGCTTATCCCAATGAGTTGCGGACTCAAAATCTTCGTGACGCCATGGTCGAAGTCTGAAATCACAATATGATTCGCCCCATTCAATGAAGAACTGCTGAAGGCCGTCTTGGCTGCAATTGCAGCCAAGACGCCACCGATCATCCCGGCCTTTTTATATGCGCTCGCAAATCAGAGGACTATGCCTGATATGTCAGCGCATATCGAATCTAGCCTAAAAGGTCCTACCGGACAGATTTTCTTTATGAAAGCCCGATATCACGAAGCAACGGAGGGTGGTGAGTGAAACGTGAAACGTTTTAGGGATAGGCGTTTTGAACGCGGTGATGATGAAGGGTTTAACGCCATCGTTGACGGATCTTTTGCTCGCTGTTCAACCAAATGACGTTGCCTATATTGGCGGTTATACACGCGTCGTTGTTCTTTGGCCCAAGCCACACACTATATAGAAACGAGGTAACACAAGTGGCAATCGAGATACAAGCGCCGATGCCGTATCAGCAGTTTTCCCAGGTGCGTCTATTCTTAGGCGGCTCTATTGAGATGGGGGCGGCTGAACCCTGGCAGCAGCGCGTTGTGTCAGCTTTGGCCGACCTTGATGTGGTTATCCTTAACCCACGCAGAGATGATTTCGTCGCCTCTTGGAAGCAAGACATTACCGACCCACAGTTTTGTAATCAGGTGGACTGGGAGCTGACAGCGTTAGAAGATGCCAACATCATTGTCGTTTATTTCGACCCCGATACCAAGTCTCCTATTTCGCTGTTGGAACTTGGCTTGCATATTCGTCAAAAAGGTGTGCTGGTTTGTTGTCCTGAGGGTTATTGGAGGAAAGGTAACGTCGACATCACCTGTCAGAAGTACAAGGTGCCGATATTCGTTGACCTCGGCAAGCTCATTGCGGTGCTGCGTCAGACCATTCAGACCGCCACAACCACAAAGGCGCTCGCCCAGCCTGAAACTCAGATCGCGCCCGATCCGGCTGACATCATGGACAACATGGACGCCCCGGACCTGGACGAAGTGCGGCCCAAACCGTCGCCGGTTTCCGACCCGGAGCAGTCTAAGCTTGAGTTTCAGGCATTCCTAAAATCTGCACAAGATTTGGGCGAATCGCATAAGCTGGCAACTTCTCTGCTCGCCGAAGGCTGGTTCAAGGATCTCAAAGCGAAATTGGGCAACAAAGTGATCGCGATCCTTGACAAGCTCGTGGCGAAGACTCTCGATAAGTCCGGCCCCGATCAATATGCTAAAATCCTGGGCGAGTTCGGTTTCACCATCGACAAGCTGCCGTCTGAGATCCAGTATCCAAATGTTCGGGTTTTTTCGAATGGCAAAAATCGCGTGCTGGTCGGCCCTGGCGGCTGGATGATCAGTCAAAACGACGTTAAGGGTGTACCAATTAATGGTCAGAGTACGGTCAGCATGGAAACGTGGCTCAGAGGCATTAAAAAAGAGCTAGGCGAAGCACTCAACCCGGATGACGAAGGCATCGACCCACCGGTACAGCTCAAATTTGTCCGTACCGAGGGAAACCATAATACCTGGATTGACCACTTTTATGATGTGTTGGACCACGCGAAACATCGTATTGCATCTGTAAAACTTAGGGATGAATCCGGCGATCCAGGGAAGGCTCTAATCACGCATGTTGGTACTGGTGTTAGGACAAGCTCTCAACTAGCCGGAATTCGTAATCGGCTGATGCGGGCTCACCCTGAGATTCAGAAGTTTGAATTCGTCGGCAACGCCGCTGGTCATCCCAACGACAGTAAGCGCGACAACCCGAACTACGAGGCTGGTAAGGTTGCTGTGGGTGAATCCAAAGATTACCCAGCCAAGCCACTGCCCAAAGGTAAGAAAAAGAAAGGCAAATAATGTCGTTCGGTTCTGACGGGTTTGACTACTACTCCGTTTCGAACGTCAAACGGGTAGAGCGCATTGTGCCGCTGGGCCACTGCTGCAATGTAGAGGCCATCACGGCGGGCGGCTTTCAGGCGATCATCGTGACCAGTTCCGACACTTTCCTTGATGGTTTTGTGATGCGGCCAGACCGGCCTGATCTGCAGACGGGCAGACAATGGATCGTGTGGTCGGTGGACGGACGTTGTTCGTTGAATCCGGATTACACCATCGTAGAAGTCCTGGAACCATGTTAAAGGTATGCTCCTATAGCGGCTGTGGTGACCGAAGGCAACATTGGTGTGAGCCATTCACACCACGCGGCTTACAACATGTCGAGGTGCCCGATGACCACCAAGGCCGCGTGTACTGCTCATTTGAATGTGCCATCTACGACGGTGCATATAGTTTAAAAGATGGCTGGATTGCAAAGCCGGATACCGATAAGCAGTTGTCTTGACTTAAAATGGCCGCAGTTAGTGGTCATGACGTCATTATCAAGCACATCACTCCCGATTTTGGACGGGCTAGTGCCCCGATTTAAAAGAAAAGCATCACTGGGTAGCGTGGGCCAGCAATGGCCGCTGCGCCATGAACCGTCGATATGACCTTGTCAAAACCAACTAAATCTAACCGAAATGCACACTGCAGCAGATGTAGAAAAACATGTGGCTAGTTGGCCTGGTTGTGTGGTAAAACAGTGTAACGGCATGACCCAGCCGTTAGTGATACACTGTGACCAGCATGGCTTATTTGGCCTTGCACAAGCACACCGAGCTTTTAAGAGCGCCGGGTGCCCGGAATGTCTCAAAAACATTCCGGGCAAAAGAGGGTTTAAACTTGACACCCCATCATTTATTGTTAGAGCCAAGGCTGTATTTGGTGGTTTTTACAGCTATAGTAAGGTCGTCTACGAAAGCGAGTCTAAACAGGTCATCATAGGATGTCCTGTTCATGGCGAGTTCATACAGAAAGCTAGCACCCACTTAGGTGGAGCTGGGTGTTTGCAATGCAGTTGGGATGCCAAACGGCAAGAAAGCCAATGGGTCGATGAATTCAAGCGTTTGTTTGGTAACCAATACCAAGTGATTGCCTCGAAGTATACCAACTGCAAGCAGTCAATTGAGTTGGTATGTCGCGACCACGGACGGTTTGAACGAACGCGTGAAGTGTTGCTGCGCGGAATGGGGTGCCCTGATTGTTACTATGGCGAGACCAGTTTTTTATATTTAATGCGTTTAAGCGCCAGTATATGGAAAGTTGGTGTCACCAATAACTTATACCAGCGGCGTTTGGAGATTAGAAAAGTTTTCCCTGAAGCGCAAATAATATATTGTTGGTCTGGCAAGCGTCAAGCTGTGCTTGACGTTGAGTCAGCTACCAAAGCTAAAAATCAGATGATTTGTAACACCGAGGTTTCAACTAGCTTTGCTGGATGGACCGAGTGTTTTAGTCAAGAGCCGGATATGTGTGCTGCCGAAGTGCTACTGCACGCCAATCAGCTCATTCAAAGGCAGCTTCCAGACAAATTTGCTGGTGGGTCTTGTGTGTTTGTATTATATGACCCGCGTACCAATAAACCATTTTTTGTCGGCAGCAGCTCTTGTAAGCCCACCCGAACATACCTGATGATGCCACACCGTGGTGCCCGTAAACAGGCAATATTACGAGATATTCGGACCGCAGGTTTGCAAGTGGTGGTTGACATCAAAGCTGAAGGATTATCTGAAATTGAGGCTAAACATCTTAGAAACGAGTTGATAATGCAATATCGGCGTGATGGTACAGCACTGGTTAATGGTCGACCGCGCCAGCCAAAACTACCTAAACCCAAAGCAAAACGTCGGGTATCGGAAGCGAGCCGGGCTAAGATGTGCCTAAATGCACGAGGCCAAAAATTACCGCCCGCAGCATTAGAGAATAGCAACAAACATTGGCGCGGACGACATCACACACCCGAACAAAATCAGAAAAATGCTGAAGGCGTTCGTCAATACTGGGTAAAGAAGAGGCGGAGCTGATATGAGTTCGTTCTTCAGTGAAACTAATTTTATGGGGAGGGACGGCTACTCCTGGTGGACAGGAGTGATCGAAGACCGTCGCGATCCGAAAAAGCTGGGCCGTGTGCGTGTGCGGATTCTTGGGTGGCACACCGACGACAAGAACCTGATTCCAACATGCGAGCTACATTGGGCGTGGCTTTACCAGTCGACCACCTCGGCTGCCATGAACGGTCTTGGCGACAGTCCCACTGGACCGGTTGAAGGTACCTGGGTCCATGGCTTTATGCGCGATTCTGCGAGCGGCCAAGAACCGGTCATTCTCAATACGATGGGCGGCATTCCACAGAATGCCGCGAAACCTGATACTGGTTTCAATGACCCTTCGCTGCCGATGCATGAGATCGACACCAACGCGCCACGCAAATACTACTATCGCTACTACCCGAATGATGGAACTGGCGCACAAGTTAAAAACGAGACCGAGGCGAAGCTCTATCCTCGGTCCACGCATCCGTGGGGCTGCGTGGTCGGCGAGCCTGACACCAACCGCTTAGCTCGTGGTGAGATGTTGGACGATACTGTTATTGGTGTCCAACATCGTCAACGCGACGTTAACATTCCTATCGCATTTGCCCACACCAAGCCGGGCAGACAATGGTGCGAACCTCAATCACCCGCCGCGCCTGTTTATCCTTACAACCACGTTCATGAAACTGAGTCCGGTCACATCACCGAATTCGACGACACGCCCGGTCACGAACGCGTCCGTTTCATGCATAAGTCCGGCACTTATATTGAGATTTACGGCGACCCAGGCATGGAAGGCGACTGCGTCGTTAAAATGGTCGGCAAGCATTACCAGGTGGTGATGGAAGAAAGCCGCCAACATTATCAGAATGCCTGCAGTATCACGGTTGACGGCGAGTGCAACATATACTGCCGGTCGGATGCCAACCTACAAGTTGACGGCAACATGACCATGCATGTGCAGGGCAACCTCGACCAACGTGTAAAGGGCAACCACGTCCTACATGTTGGCGGTAATCAAGAAGTCGTGGTGGGCGGCAACCAGCAAGTTCATGTGGACGGCAATCAAGAGCTGTTAGTACAAGGCAACCTCAGGCTTCAAGCTGGCGGTGCAATCGCCGAGGCTGCTGGTGCTGCTGTCACTCAGAGCGCTGGTGGAACGTTCCATATGGCGGCTGGTGGTGTATTGAGCGGCGATGCGCCGCAAGTGCACTGGAACTCTGGTATGGGCGGACCGACCTCGCCTGCTGCGCCGGGCCATCCGTCGATTCCACCATTCCCACAACCAATAAGTCATCTAGAAACCATTAACACCACCGGGCCAGACCCTCAGCCAGAACAAAAACCTGACCCATCCCAGCCAACGTTTGGCCAGCCAGACGATTTATCATGATGTAAATAGAGACGATGCCACAGGTATGTCGATTAGGAGATACGGCGATTGGCGGAGCCACTGCAATATCGGCTTCGTCTAATGTGTTTGCCAACACCTTGGCCATCCACCGTGCTGGCGACTCTTGGTCGGATGGCGGATACCTGGTGTCAGGGTCATCTACCGTTTTTATCAACAAGCTGCCCTGTGGACGAATTGGTGACCCAATTTCGAAACCAGTCAGTTTGCAAGGCGGCGCGGTAGCGACAGGCAGCCCCAATGTCTTTGCTGATGGCGGCTCGGCAAGCGGACCGACTGGCGGTGGCCCATACACTTGGAACGATATTCCAGGAGACTGGAACTCGCAACTTACCCCATGGAATAGCATCTAATGTCAATCGATCTAACTGTCATTCAAGGTACTGACCTCGTAACGGATTCGCGCGTTCCAATCAACACCAACTTCGCCAATCTAGCCGCTGCCATCGAAGCGATCCCAGACGGACCTATTGGGCCAGCGGGTCCGACAGGGCCGCAAGGTCTGAAGGGCGTCAAGGGTGACGACGGACCAATGGGTCCCCAAGGACCACAGGGCATCCAGGGCGTAGCGGGATCTGCTGCCAACGCGATCCATGGCGTGTATGCATCTTTGCCAGCGCCCGGCACCGCTGGCCGAATCTTTATCCCCGAAGATTCGGTTTACACGCTACTGCGTGACGACGGCACTGGCTGGAGTTACTTCCGCAACGGTCAACTGGTGACGCCGCCCGTGTACTCCAGCTTTTCCTGGATCAATCAAGGCACTTCGCCCGATAATGCTACAGTGGACCAATCTCAAGGCGGCATGCGGTTGACATTGCCTCATTCCACCACCGAAAGTCTGCGTATTCTACAAACACCAGTAGGAGCGCCGCCGTTTAAGATCACATGTGGTATGATTCCCAACACCATACCGATGTCTGGTTGGACGGAGTTCGGAATCGGGTTGCGAGCGAACCTAAGTAGCAGATTGCTGACGATAGGTACGGCCACTAGCGGTACCGTTAATGGGATGTTGGGTTCGCACTGGCTGAATGAAACCACACTTCAGAACCACGTGTGGGGGCCGTCAGGAACGGCGTTTGGGACCGAAGTTTGGTTCCAAATTTACCACGACGGCACCACGCTGTTCTTGCGCTGTTCTAACGATGGCGTCGGCTGGATCAACATTTACACTGAGGCGTATGCCTCTTGGGTGCTGCCTAGTATTACAACCGCGTTCATCTGGGGCAACACCGACCAGCAACTGATCACCGACCTCAATTCATGGATTTTCCACTGGGACGTCAGTTAGTACCGTGACCTACCTTTGGGGGCTATAACGCTTCCGCCGTTAGGACTCTTAGTCGGCACTGGCTGCTCACCGCTGTCATCAGTAGAATAGCCTCCGGGGTTGGAAAACTGGTCCAAATACCTTTTGGCGGCATCTTCTGAATCAAATGGGCCGTAGGTGGTGGCGTCGTACCGCTCGCCATATTCCTCGTCAGCCAACTCCATATACCACTTGCCGTTGGTGGCCTTATAAAAGTCGCAATGGCGCATCATGCTTTCTGTGACGAATTGGCTGAATTCATGGCGATCATATTTAGCTTGCGACCCTAAATAGGCGCAGGATTACCATGGCCCAAACAACATCATCGCGGTATAGGGATATCAGTCTTGCCTTCGGCATCCATCCGGTCTACAAAGATATCGCCGTTTTGATCGATGCTGATGCGGTCAAACGCTCCGTCATGAACTTGGTGTTGACCAACCACTACGAGCGGCCATTTCACCCGGAGATTGGCTGTGACGTCACCAAGATGCTGTTCGAGAATATTACACCGATCACCGCGTCAAATATTCAGCGGTCGGTCGAAGACGTCATCCAGAACTTCGAACCGCGAGTACAACTACAGCAGGTGACGGTATCGGTGGACCCCGATAACAATGGCTACACGTTGACGGTCAGCTTCTTTATCATCAACGTCCCCAATCTAGTGACCATCACCACGTTCCTGGAGCGCATCCGGTGACCAACACGCAAGCCCCAAACAAATGGTGCACACATGGCAAGCATTACTGCCCCATCACAGAGTTTACCCAGACAGACAGTTGGTGCCGAGATTGCCGCCGACTATATGGGACCGAATACATGCGTCAATACCGGCGCAGCCACAAAGCAACAATCCACGCAAGCGCCCAGTGTCGCTATCAGCAAAAGTCTGGTGCTATCCGCGCCCAGCATGGAGAGTATTATGCGGCCAACCGCGAAGCAGTATTGGAACGGAACCGACAGTATCGTCGGCGGCACCGCATTTCTGTTAATGCGGTGAAGGCTGTTTATCAAAAGCAGTGGGCAAAAACACCACAGGGACATGCCAAAACCATACGAGACGCCGCAATGCGTCGGGCAAGACTGGCCCAGGCTGAAGGGTCATTCACCGTACAAGAATGGCTGACATTGAAGGAGTATCATCGCAACCGTTGTGTGCACTGTGGGGCAGATGAATCCAGACAAAGGCTGACGGTAGACCATGTGATACCATTGTCGTTGGGCGGTGCTAACTACATCACCAACATTCAGCCGTTGTGTGGTCCCTGCAACGGGAGTAAAGGCATTAAGACAGTTGATTATCGAGGCAAATAGGCATGGCAACAGATAACAGACTCATAGTTACGTCACTCGATTTTGATACGATAAAAGGTGATTTACAGAATTTCCTGCAAGCTTATCCACAGTTCACCGATTATGATTTCGAAGGCTCGGGGCTATCGGTCATATTGGACCTGCTCGCCTACAACTCGCATTATAGCGGGTTCTATCAAAACATGATAGCGAACGAGATGTTCTTGGATACCGCAACGTTGCGGTCGTCCGTGGTTTCACGAGCCAAGCTGCTGGGCTACACGCCGCGCTCCACCACATCAGCCCGAGCCATCGTGAATATTACCGTGACGCCTCCGGACACGCCCGCTACCATAATCATCCAGGCTTATACCAGTTTTGGAGCCAGCATCAATGGCGTCAGTTACACGTTCCTGACCGACGAAACCAACATAATGACGCCCTCGCCAGGCAATGTCTTTAACTTCAATAACATCACACTGGTGGAAGGTAAGGCGTTCACGATCACCACGACAGTGGACTCCACCATCCCCAACCAGCGTTTTGTAATTCCGAATGCTCTGGTCGACACTACCACCATCAGCGTCACGGTACAGGCCTCAGCCGCCAACCTCTACACCGAGGTTTACACTCTGGCAGATGATGTTAACTTGATCACCGACCAGTCGCGCATCTTCTATCTCCAAGAAGTTGAAAACGGATTGTTTCAGGTGGAATTCGGCGACGGCATTTTGGGCTATGCGCCGATTGACGGCAACATCGTTGTGGTCAATTATCTATTGTCCAGCGGACCAGCCGCCAATCAGGTTACGAGTCTCACCCCGATTTCCCTAGTGGGCGGGTATGCCAAACAATATGTGACCGTTACCAACGTCACTCCGGCCTACGGTGGTGCCGACCGTGAAACGATTGATGAAATTCGGTTCACAGCGCCTCGCACTTTCGAAGCTCAGGGCCGGGCCGTGACAGCCAATGATTACGAGACACTGGTTGTGGCTAACTATCCCGTAGTTGAATCTATCGCGGTGTGGGGCGGCGAAGATGCTATACCACCGCAATATGGTAAGGTATATATTAGTTTGAAGCCGGTCGACGGTTACGTCATCACTGCCACCACCAAACAGGCCGTCGTCAACAACATTCTGAAACCACTGAACATGATGTCGGTCATTCCTGAGGTTGTGGACCCCGATTACACTTTCATCATTGCCCAGTGTAAAGTCTACTACAACCCGGCGCTTACTGCTGAAAGCGCCGGAGATATTCAGAGCCTGACGGTTCAGACTATCGCCCAATATGGCATCGATAACCTCAGCCGCTTCAACTACATGTTGAAATACTCGGCGTTGCTGACCAGCGTCGATAACGAAGATCCCAGCATTGTTAATAACCTCGTGGCTATTCAGCTCCAAAAACGTTTCGCGCCTTCGTTGAATGTCTCGATTAACTACACGTTCAACTACAACGGCGCGTTGACGCCCGGCACGTTCGCCAGTTCATGGATGGTCATCGCCCAGGACCCCAACATCGCCTACAAAGATGGCGACCTGCACCGTCTGGTAGACGACGGCAACGGCAATATCAACATCGTTAAGTCGCTGCCCAATAACCTACAAACAGTGGTTCGCGCCAACGGCGGCACCATCGATTACACCACCGGTCTGGTAATACTCAACCAACTTAAGCCAACCAGTTACAACGGCATGTCGAACGTTACACTCACGGTCATCCCAAAGGAAAACGACGTCACCCCCAGTAGCAATAACATTTTGATCCTTAATCAGGAAGACGTCACGGTGGCCGTGTACACCAGCACGAGCCTATAATGAGAACGTTCGCACAGTTTATCGATGAGGCTGCTCCGCCATCAAGCCTGACTGGTCAGAAATTTTACCACGGGACGTACGAACAGGCCGCAGCCGAGGCGATTCAGCACGAGGGTATTAAACCGCCTGAGATTACATACAAAAAGGCGTCTCGTTTAACTCCCATGCGCGGCAAGGTCTATTTGACAGCGAGCCTGGGCGAGGCGATGGCCTATGTGATGGGTGGTAGTATTGCTGGGCATGGCTGGAAGGACACACCCAAAGAGGACCGGTCCGAAGGCATCCCGGATTCGGCTTACTCAATGCCTGCGCGCATGTTTGACATTGACAAGGAACCCTACGGTTATATGTTCGTGATCGCTGGTTCGGAGCTGAAAGACGTTGACCCGGATGAAGACAGCGTGGGGTTAGCAGTTTATCAGTTATTCAACCGGCATTTTCATGGCCCCATGGGCAGCCACCTGGAAAAGGCGCTGGGTCAAACAGTGCTTTCTAAGGACCATGCGGTCGCGGCTTATGGCCCCGATGGGAATGACCGTACCGCAGCTATGATGCTCGCCTCCATTGCGCAGCGCCGCATGACATCCAGGCAGTTTCGCGATGTGGTGTTTGGTGAATACGACCAGTTTGCGGCTGGTGGCAAACGAATAATGAAGCATCTGCCGGACTGGATCAAGCAAAAGCTGATTGAATGGGGTGCAAACGTGGCCCACGGTGGCGTTGTGATGCCGTCCGAGTGCTGGCAAATCGATCGGCGGCGCGACATTCCGCTCCTCGGCCACGGCAAAACGTTTTTTGATGTAGCGAAGCGCATTAAATAGGGTTGGAAATGCCAAAGATTCCTAGTCTCCCAACGTCCATTTCACAATTCACTTCGAGCAGGCTGCCCGCGTTCGTGGTTGAAAACTATCCCACGTTTGTGGCCTTCCTCCAAGCGTACTATGAGTGGATGGAAACCCACGGTAAGATTCTCTATACTGGCCGCGCCTTAGCTGCAGACAGCTTCACACTAACGCTTCCTGGAGACGCCTCTGGTGAGCCAAACGCCTACGTGGGCAACTCGGTGGTGATCAACGACGGCCCGGCTGCTGGGCAGACCCGTCGCATTCAGGCTTACGACCCCATCGCGAAAGTGATCACTTTGGTGCTGCCTTGGACTTTCACAGCACTGCCTATTCACTATTCGAATTTCTCGATTGTCGATGACAACGGTCCGTCGAAGTTGTTAGAATATACCGACATCGATAGCACGGTAGACGATTTCATTCAGTATTTTAAAAACGAGTTTTTGCGGCAAATTCCCGGCAACATTCTGGCTGACAAGCGGCTCGTCCTCAAGCACATCCGCCAGTTCTACAAAGCCAGGGGCACAGAAAAGTCCTACCGGTTCCTGATGCGCATCCTCTTCAACGAGGACGTCGAGTTTTATTACCCGAAAGTAGACATTTTCAAACCTTCGGACGGCCAATGGTATATCGAGCAAATCATACGCATCACGACCACATCAAACACCTTTGACTGGGTCAACCGTGTGATCAACGGCGCAGATTCCGGCACCACGGCTTATGTCGAAAGCGTCAAGCAGATTCAATTTGGAGCCCTGACGGTTTCAGAACTCGAACTCAGCAACATTGTTGGCAACTTTTCGGTACCTAGCTTTCCGGACCCATGTGAGCAGGTGTACATCGAAGAGCCCACACCACCACCGCCCGGCTCGCTGGAAGACCCAACCACCACCTATCGCATCGACACGTTAGAACGGATCGTTACCGACATCAACGTCATCATTTCTGGTGACGGTTACAAAGTTGGCGACCCGGTCACCGTCACAGGTGGTGGCGGTTACCCGGCGCAGGCTGTCGTCACGGCCATCTATCAGGTCGACTACATCGGCTATGCGCAGGACCCGCCAGTCAGCCAAGACCTAGAAGCATACTTCGAACAACGCCCGGCAACCAGCGACGAAATAGCAACCGGCGCAGAGAATGGACTAACAGCCGACCAGGTTCAAGGCCAGATTCCCGGCACCCTGTGGGGCGGCTTCTGCTGGTCGGACGTCTTTCTCGACTATAACGGTCTGGCTATTAGTGCCGACCAGATCATTCTTCAGGCTGATTCCAGCTCGGTGGACGACTACTACACCGGGGACAGCATTGCCTTGATTCAGGGCAGTGGCACCGGCCAATCGCGCACTATCATCGCCTATGACGGCTTGAGCAAAATTGCCACGGTGGATGCGTCTTGGGTTATGTGGCCAGACTCCTCCACCGAATATGATATCTCGGCGAGCCGTGGTAGAATCAAAGTGGTGCAGGTCACCGATTTCGGGGTGGGTTTCACCTCGCAACCTACGGTTACCTTCATTTCAAGCACGGGCTCAGAGGCGGTAGGTGAGGCAGTATTGGGGGCTCTCGGTACCTATCCTGGCCGTTGGTTGGGCACGGAAGGCTTCTGTGACAACAACAAGTATATCCAGGACAGCTACTACTACCAGGATTTTAGCTACGTGCTGCGGCTAGGCCAGTCGGTCGACCGCTACACCAACGTGGTCAAAAACCTGCTTCATCCGGCTGGTGTTAAGATGTTCGGCCAGGTGTTGGTCCAGACGCTAACCCCGCAGACTATCATGCAGGGCGTGGAAGATCTGCTGATTCAGATGGACGCGCAGCTCTATAATCTCAACCTCCAGGTCACCCAAGAAGAGCGGTTGAATATTGAAGTGCAGGCTGGCACGTTAGGAACGGAAATCAGCGATATCGACCAGTTTAAGTTCTCGGCGTTCTTGCCGATTCCCGGTCTGTCGCCCCAGTACTCGTTCCCGAACCAGAACTACTGGCAGAGCAAAGCAAATACCCAGATCGCCCATATTGCTAGCACCAGAATTTCCGACCTGCTGGGTCAGGACGAGCCGCCGTTCGTCTTTGAGACTTATATGACGGTGCGCACCGACCGCGATGTCAGCGTGGTGGGGCCAATCGGTCCGACGTTAGGCACATTGGACTGGACCAAATTCGACCCCACAACCATCGACATTACTTCGCCCATCTTCGACACGACCGGTAGTGAGCTGCCCATCGCAACATTCGCAAACGCGTCTATTTCATCCGTCATTGGTACCGGGTCGACCAACATCGTGCCAGACACTGTAGTGACGATCACCGGCAGCCCGTTGGTCGCAGCCCAGGGTAACCTTGGCCAGTACGACTGCCAGATCGGTCAGGACGCGTCTACCCTGTATAACATCAGCCCGGCAGAGTTCGGCGATTACCACGGCACGTTAGTGACAGCCGGTTCTGGCGGCGCATTACCACAGTGGATGAGCTACGGGCTGTTGTTCAAGCAGTCAGCAGTGAATCTTACCACGCTGCCGGTATCACCCACCGACCAGACTATCATCGTGGTGGCGCGCGCTCGCAGGCTGCCGTCTAGCTTGGCTACGCTCGCCGCCTCTACCTTCTCGGACAGCGAAAACGGCTATTCGATCGAAGTGGGCACGGGCGGCACCGTTAATTTCAGGGCGAACTCCGGTGGTCACCCATTGGTCATCAGCTCCGCCGCCAAGACCATTCGCCAAAACGGCTGGTTCATGGCCGCGTTGCGCTTTTCCAACGGGGCGCTTTCTGGTCGCGTGAGCGCGACCGATCTCGTCGGCAAGACATTATCAGGCTTCACCCCACCCAGCAACAACTCAGGTGGTTGGTGGCTGGGCCAAGCCGCCGATGGCTATCCGGGGCTGACCAGTGGCAACAGTATCATGGGTCGCAACCTGTTTGGACGCACCAGGTTCGGGCAGAGCGCTTCTACTGGTACTGCGCAATCGGTCACCACATTAGATGGCGACATTGCCTACGTCCTGGCCTACGACCGCGCCATTACGGATCAGGAGTTGGATTCGATATATAGTTTCCTGAAAATTGAATTGTTCACGCGAGGCATCAATCTGCCATAGGTGCTGCGTGGCCGCTCTAAATAGGATAAGGGAAAATAGGGAAAATTAATGCCAGCGATTATAACTTCGGGAATGCGGATTTTCGCCGCCAAGCAATTCATCGAGAGTTTCTCGGATTCCAGTATCAACATCTACGTCTTTATCGGCGCTCCGCTGCCGTGGGCGGATGACAACACTCCGCCGCTGCCGTTGGACTCCGTGGACATCCTCGCCAATTGCTACCAAGATATGATGGCGCTGAAGAAAGCTTCGGCCACCAATGTCAGCCTGGCAGTGCCTCTCTATAACTGGACCACCGGTTCGGTGTACTCGCAATACACCGATAAGGCCGACCTTTTCAATCCTTCGCTGGGCACCCCACCGTTCTACGTGATCACCACCAATAACATGAACGTTTACAAGTGCATGTTTAACAACGGTGGCGTCAATTCCACCGTCCAGCCTACCGGCACAGCGCTGTTACCATTTACTTCGAGTGACGGCTACGCCTGGAAGTTCATGTTCACCGTCTCTTCCGCTGATGCTGTGAACTTCCAAACCAATCTTTGGATGCCCGTTAAGACGTTGACTTCCAACGATGGCAGTAACCAGTGGACCGTACAACAGGCAGCCGTGCCCGGCGCAATCGACCGCGTCGAAATGTTGACTAGCGGTACACAGTATTCCTCGGCCCCATATGTGGCTATCACGGGCGACGGAATCGGCGCTACGGCTTTTGTGGACCCGACTACCGGCATCTCTAATGGCAACGTCGTGAAGGTCACCGTCAGCGCCAGTGGTTCTGGTTACACCTGGGCCAACGTCGCTATTACCACGGATTCTGGTCACGGCGGCATCGGAGCCAATGGGGCAACTGCTCAAGCCATCCTCTCGCCGTATTTGGGCCATGGGGCCGATCCGGTGTCCGAACTGGGCGCGCGCTACGTCATCATCAGCACTCAACTCATTTACGACGAATCCGGCACATTTACCGTCAATAACGACTACCGCAGAATCGGCGTCGTGGTCAATCCTCTGCTGTACGGCACCACTACCCCGGCCACTGCTCTGGACTATTGCCAGGCGTTGACTTTGACCTTTACCACGATAACTGGGGGTGCGTTCACCCCCGACGAGCAGGTCACCGGTCTGACCAGCGGCGCTACCGGCTATGTGATGGATTTCGACTCCGTCTACAACATTCTGCGTTTGGTGACAGTCACTGGTACCTTCCTGGCCGGTGAACAGGTTCAGGACGCTAGCCAGGTTGTAACTGGAACTCTCCAAACCATCAGCGGCACCGTACAGAACGCGACCAGCACGACCATTCAGCTCACCACCGGTTCTTCAACCGACGGCGCATACAACAACCAAACATTACGCATCACCGCTGGCCCCGGCACAGGTCAAACTGTTGTCATTTCGGGGTATGCGGGCAGCACCAGGACGGCAACCATCACCCCAGCTTGGACCATTACGCCGACCTCCAGCAGTAGCTTTGTGATCGCCAACATCCAATCCCCGGCCATCCAGCCGTTCAGCGGTCAAATTCTGTATGTTGAGAACCGTCGCCCGATCAGCCGGTCCATCGACCAGAGTGAAGGTTTGAAAACGATCATGCAGTTTTAGAATTGACGCTAGGGTATCAAAGCCACTGGTTACAGAACTGCTAGATAGAGTAGACACTTATGCCATTAAACTTCAACCGGGCTCCCTGGTTCGATGATTTTGACCCCACGAAGGGTTACTATCGAACACTCATGAAACCCGCGTTCGCGGTGCAGGCGCGGGAACTCAATCAGTTTGAGTCGGTCCGCCAGCAACAAATCACGTATCTTGGCGATTCGTTGTATCAGCATGGCACGATGGTGGAACCAGGCCAGGCCGCAGTTGATTTGACCGCAGACTACGTGCGGCTGGAGCCGTACTACGGCACCATCAACGGTCAGCCCCTCGCCATCGACCCCACCGTTTTTAACGGGCAGACCATCGTCGGAAACACTTCTGGCATCTCCGCCCAAGTGTTGTTTGTGATGCCAGCCACCAGCACCACCGCCGATACGCTTTATGTGAAATATCTGGACAGCGGCACAGACGGCAAGCAAACGGCGTTCGCTGACGGTGAGCCAATCTTCATTAAGGGCACCCCGAATCTGTTGGCTGAAACCTGGAATCCTGTCTCGCCCGACACCTCCCATGCGACCGGCGTCGGCCTCACCGCCCAAATCAATGACGGCGTCTATTACATCTTTGGCTACTTTGTGCGGGTCGTGTACCAATACCTGGTGGTCAACCCTTACAACAACCAGGGCAGCGCGCGCATCGGGCTGCAAATCATTGAAAACATCGTCACCTCAGACGACGACCCTTCGCTCCTCGACAACGCCAACGGCTCCCCGAATTATGCCGCCCCCGGCGCAGACCGATACCAGATTCTCTTAACCTTGTCGTACAAGGACATCGCCGATTTCTCGAACGACTCGAACTTTGTAGAACTCGTTCGCGTCGTCAATGGCCAGATCATCAAACTCACCGACCGGACCATCTACAGCCAGTTGGCTGTAGAACTGGCACGCCGCACTGCCGACACGAATGGCGACTTCACGGTTATTCCATTCGGCCTCAGCATGCGGGAAAGCCTTGACGGCTCTTTTGTTTCGCAGGGCATGGCAGCTTCGGCGACTGCCGCAGTGGCCCCCGTCACTGCTGTGGGTGCTACCGCCTCGGCTACTATTGTTGGCGGCGCAATCACTGCCATCAATATTATCGACGGTAGCCTCGGATACCTTTCGGTACCCAGCGTGCACATCGCAGGCGACGGTGGTGGTGCGAGCGCTACAGCAACAGTAGTAGGTCAGGTGGTCACCGGCATCGTCGTTAACACTAGCGGTGCTGGTTACTCGTACGCTATTGTGACCGTAGACCCGTCTACTCCAGCCAACGCCGGTTCATTGGCCAGCATCAGGTTAGCTTCGACCGAGCCCTCTACTACCGACGCCTACAAAGGCTTCCAGGTTTATATTCAGGATGGCGCGGGCGCGGGCGCGGTTCGGCAGATCGCCGGTTATGACGGCACCAGCAAGGCTGCTTCTGTGACGGCTGACTGGGACCCTTTGAAGATACCAGACGGCACCAGCTCTTACGTGGTTCAGGACCTGGCAAGCGCCAACAACGGTCTATATCCGCCTCCGCCTTCCTCGCCGCCGCCTCCTGGCAACTGGGGTTTCGAAGACCAGTTGGCTGTGGGCATGGAGTCCGGCAAGGCGTATGTGAACGGTTACGAGCTCAAGACCCTTGGTACCACCTTTATACCGATGGACAAGGCTCGCGTCACCGCTACCACACCCAATTCGGTGACCGGCACCCCTATTGGCAATTATATCCTGTGCGCCAAGCTTTTCAATTTTCCGATTCCCGCTGAAAATAACGTTATCCCCGACTATCTGACCATCACCTTCTACGATGAGCCGTCCAACGGCGGCGATATCAGCGGCATGCACGCCCTCGGCACCGCTCGTGTTCGGGCCGTTGAATTCGCTCCAACAGCATTCTTCTCTGGAAGTTCGCCCAGCGATACGGCAGCGGTCTACGCCCTGTACTTGTTCGACATTCAGATGGGCGATAACGACATCAACTACGCCAAGAGCTTCGTTTGCGTTGACATTACAGGCGTGAATGTCTTGGAAGGCACCGCTGGCCCCGGCAGTTGGGGTGATCTTGTCACTCGTTTTGACGTCATCAACGTGAACGGCGCTGGCATAGTACCCGCCGCGACCATGACCCAAGGTTCAGGCATCACCGAGGAGGTAGTCGCCTACGATGCCGTCAATGGCATCATCTACACCAGGCCCACCGCCGACACACAGGTGAGCGGCTCCGGGTTTGCCACAGTATCTACGACGACGTTTCAAATTCAGGACCGGCTACAAATCTTCGACCCTGTCGATAATGTAGCACTGTTCCCGCTCGCTCAGTCAGTAATTCAATCGGCGTCCACCAATTTGGTATACAGTGTGCGGCGCACACTCCTTTTTAAGAGTAGCGACAACAACTACACTTTTAACGTTGACAACATTGACGAGGCTTTTGTTGGCCCGACAGATACATTTGTCGCCACCATGACCGATGGTGCTAACGTCGGCAAGTTCTTGGCACTACCAACACCGGTCATGGGCGGTACCCCGGCTTACTCGTCAATGACGTTCAACATTCCAGCGGCGGGAAACAGTACTGTTAAGCTGCAATGCACGGTCAACAAGCAGTCTGCGGTACCTAAGTCCAAGACTTTGGTCCAAAACGAAACGGTGGCGTATGCCACTCCCACCAACACAATGTCCTTGTACAAAGCCGACATCTACCAGCTTGATTCTGTGGTAGATGCCAGCGGCAATGACATCACCAGCCGGTATTCGCTCAACAATGGTCAGACTGACAACACTTACGATACTGGTTCAATCACTTTGTTGCCGGGCCAACAAGCCCCGACTAGCCAGGTAGTCATCACCTACGATTATTTCCTCCATGGCACTGGTGACTGCTTCACAGCGGATTCTTACCTTACCTTGGGTGACAACGCCACCGCGTTGATCCCGAGTTACACCAGCGCTTCTGGTGTCCAATATCAATTGCGTGACTGCCTGGACTTCCGGAGTCGCAGAGCAGACTCCGGTGGCACCGGTTATGGTGCCGCCGCTACAATCGTATTGACAGGTGGCGCAGTAACCACCATCAATCTGGGGAGTGGTGGTTCTAGCTATTCCGCAGCTCCCACCGTGGTGATCGATGCACCTGGCGGCGTTGGCACACAGGCCACGGCTACTTGCACCATCGTAGCTGGCGTGGTGACCACTGTTGCCATCACAGGCGCTGGCTCTGGTTATTCCACTGTGCCACATGTAGCATTCAACCCAGTCGGTACCGGCGTGAGCAATTATTCCGGGTTTGGCTCTGGCTACTCCGAAACTCCCCAACCGTACGGCCAGGCCCGGTGCGACATCACTTATTACCTGGCGCGCACCGACAAGATCTACATCAATCAAAACGGCGAATTTCACATCATCGCGGGTACGCCTTCACTGGCCCCCGTTCCACCGCCAGACCCCAAAGACGGTATGCTCCTCTACACGGTCGCGTTGCACCCCTATACGCTGACCGTAAAGGATCTCGCCTATACGATGAAGGACAACCGGCGCTACACCATGGCAGATATTGGCCTATTGGCGCAACGTATTTCCAACCTGGAGTATTACACCAATCTCAACCAGTTGGAACAGACCGTATCCAACATGTCCATCACGGACGCCAGCACGGGTTTGGACCGGTTCAAGAATGGCTTCATTGTCGATAACTTCAAGGATTTCAGCGTAGCCAACGTTTACGACGCAGGTTTCACCGCATCGCTGGACCGGCAAAACGGGCAGATGCGCCCGCCGTTCCTCCAGGATAGCGTGGACCTGGTGCTGAACACCGTGACCTCGCAGGCGTATCAGCAGACCGGCGATATGATCACATTGCCATACACCAACCTGGCTTATATCACGCAGCCATTTGCAACCCGTATCGAAAACGTTAACCCGTTTGCAGTGTTTGGCTGGAACGGCACGCTCACACTAGACCCGCCGTCCGATACCTGGTTTGACGTAAACCAGCTACCGGATGTGCTGGTCAACGACGATGTTGGTTTCGCTGGTCTGACGGTCGGCCAGTGGTCCTCAATTGCCTGGAACGACTGGCAGACTGACTGGACTGGGCAGAGCACCGCTACCAACGTGTCCACCTCGACTTCTACCCAAACCCAGGGTGGCGGTGGCAACGGCAACTATGTCATTTACACCAGCCAGAGCAATGCCGATCGGTTGGCTTCTTGGCAAAACCGTGGCCTTGAAGCGCTCATTAACGACACCGGATTGGCGGCGCTCAACGACCAAAACACCACAATCGCGGTAGATCCCAGCCTGCAAGGCTACGCGCTTTATGTCACGGGCGACGGTGGGCAAACCATCACCAGTACTGCCACGACTACCAATACCACCACCACGACGACCACCGACCAGTCGCGAACTGGTACACAGTCAATGGTGATCCCAGAGACCGTACAGACCGTCATCAGCGGCCAGACGCTCAGCCAGTCCATGATTCCGTACATGCGGAACAAAACGATTGATTTCATTGGCAAGGGTTTCAAGCCCAACACCCGCCTGTATGCCTTCTTCGACAGTGTGGCAGTTTCCGGATACGTCAAGCCAACCATGGACCCGGTTTTGACTCCGACTCTACAAAACGGCAATTACAACGACCCGCTCTATAGTAATGGTGTGGGCAACGTGACGGGCACCTTTAACCTGCCGGACAACAGCACTCTCTCATTCCGTTGCGGCTCCAAGACATTCCGCCTGGTGGACGACTCGGCCAACGGACTCGATGCCGATTCCTGGGGCGACGCCACCTATACTGCGATGGGTGTCTTGGATGACGACCAGACCACCATCACCTCAGTTCGCGTGCCGGAAGTCATCACCCAGAGCGCAACCGATAGCCGCGTACTCACCAGCACCAGCACCGCATCGACCACTTCCGTCACCAGCACGACCACAGGTGACCCCGGTGGCCTGGTTGGTAACTACGTTGACCCCGTTTCTGAAACTTTCTTGATCGACATTAATGGTGGTGTGTTTGTCACCAAGGTGGACGTGTTCTTCCAGTCCATCGACCCGAACCTGCCGGTCACCTGTCAGATTCGCACCGTCGACAACGGCTATCCTGGTGCCACTGTGGTGCCATTCGGCGAGTGCACCCTATACCCCAACGCCGCTGGCGGGCCGACAACCAGCCAGGACGCCAGTGTCCCGACCACCTTCGTGTTCCCGTCACCTGTTTACTTAAATGGCGGCACCGAATATGCGTTGACCATCCTCGCGAATTCCACCCAATATCTCATTTACACTGCCAAGATGGGTGAAGGCGTTATCGGCGGCAACAGTACCGTCTCTCAACAGCCCTATAATGGCGTGTTCTTCGTCAGTCAAAACGCCTCGGCTTGGACCGCCGTCCAAGATGAAGACATGAAGTTCACGATTTACCGGGCGCAGTTCGCTACCAACGCCCCAGCCACGGTGATTTTCAACAACGACGTTCTACCTAGCGCCTATTTGGACAACCTGGCATTCCAGACACTGAATTTGGACAACACCGTTCGCGTGTACCACTCCAACCACTGCATGCCGACCGGCCAGACACACCTCAGCACCGTTCAGATCACGGTGCCGCCCGCCAACTTGTCAGACCTCTATAACGGCATTCCGGCCTCGGCGCTTAATGGTTCGTTCCAGATTGCAAACGTGACCTTGGACTCCTACACCATCACGCTGTCAGGTACGTCGGCTACCAGTTCGGGACGCTGTGGCCCCGTCGCGGGCACCATTTCGGTTACACAGAACCGCCAGTACGACTTAATTCAACCAGTGTTCGGCCAGATGGTTCTGCCGCCCACTACCACGACCTGGACCGCCAAGACCGTTACCGGCAAGTCACCCAATAACAACGCGGCCACCAGTCAGGAACCGTATGTCATGGCTTCTGGTTATGACACGGCCTTGACTATGACGGACAACAATTATTTCAATGCGCCATGTATGGTATGCTCCGCATTGAACGAGACGACGATGCTCACCGGAGCCAAGTCGCTTGGTATCCAATGTCAGATGCTGTCGCCGGTAGACTCGCTGTCGCCGGTCATTGACTTGACCAGAACCAGCGCCATTGTGGTCAATAACCGCATCGACGACCCCACTTTCGCCAACACGACCATTAACAATATTGATGCTGGTGCACAGGTGAACAGCGCTAGCCCCAGCAGCCAGGTGGATTTTGTGTCGGTCGATAACGGCGACGGCACTTACACCAATCAAATCTATCAGACGGGCGGCGGCACTAGTCTCGACTTCTCGGTCTTCCGAGTGGGTCGTTACGTCACAATTGCTGGCTACACAGCCAATGATTGTGGTTTCGGCGACCCAGCCCTAATACTAGCCGTTTCTCCCACCACGCTGACCCTGCAACTTCCGGCAAGCCTCGTCGCCCTCGGCGCGGCATGGCCGACACCTGTCGGCGACCAACCAGGCGTGCAAATCACCCAGTATGATCGCTACACCAGCGAAATCGCTCCGCTGGGCAGCACAACTGCTGCACGGTACCTCACCCGTCAGTTCACGCTGCAGAATCCGGCGAATTCGCTACAGCTTTACATCACCGCAGTGAAGCCGCCCGGCGCTTTTATCGACGTGTACTATCGCATCCTGTATGTTGACACCAACAACAGCTTCGCCGACCAGCCTTATGCGCTGATGACCGTCGACCCATCGTCCGACATCAGCGATTCGCAGAATAACACGGACTACAAAGATTACCTCTTTACTGCGGACAATCTTGGTAAGTTCGGGGCCTTCGCAATCAAAGTTGTGATGCGCGGCGGTAACTCCTCCAGAGTTCCACTCAACTCGGGTCTGCGCGGCATCGCGCTAGCCGTCTAAGCCAATGAAAGAATACGTCGGTAGAATTAAAATCAAGAACGCCAACGGCAGGCCCTTGGTCCGCGATATGTGGTCCAAAGGCATTATCAACACCGACACTGCTAGCTATCTCAACACGCTTCAGCAGCATCGCACAGCGACACAACACAAAACCGCACAGGTTGAACGCGAGCAGCGGTTGGATGAGCAAATAACATCGTTGACTCGTGACATTATTACCCTCAAAGAAGGCATGGGGATGTTGATGAAGACGGTACAGATTATGGCTGACGCCATGGCCAAGAGACAATAGGGTATGAATGCAAACCTTTTCGAAGTGGTGATGGATTTACAAGACTCCGCACTATCGGAGCGGGCGACTTTCCTGTGTAGTAAGGCGCAGATCCCAGGCAGCGTGCCGGAAACCAACATTCAGATCATCGACGATGGTTCTGACATCCGTTTTGCTGTCTTGGCATGGAGCAACCATGGCGACGGGCGTGACTTGGTGCTTACCCAATATAATAAGGACGGCCCCGTTGAGCGCATATGGACTTTGACCAATGCTGTTCCGACCGTCGTCGGCCCTATTCAGTTGGATTGGTCCGACCCTGACCCCGCAACTTATACGGTCAAATTCAAATACGAACATTGCGAGTCACGCGGCTATGAATTGCTGCCATAAATAGTCAAGGAGAACAGCATGATTGACCAAGTCTTGATGACAGACAGTTTCGCCGAGTGGGTCGCCAAAACCAACCTGATGATTGCTGCTGTCAACGGCCTAGCAATACAAGGCTCGGTGGTCAGCGTAAGCTCACCCCAGTTGGGCCAGCTTTTGGTGTGGGACGGGTCATTCTTTCAGAATGTCGCAATGTCGGGCGACGCCACTATCGACCAGAACGGCGTGATCTCCGTAGGCACCACCGCTGGCGGCGTTTCCAAAGGCCGACTGATGTACGCGAGCAGTATCCGTGGCGTGTTCTAAGACTTCTTTGGCTCAACTACTTCGAAAGTCCTCATCGGTTTGATGTGCGTGAGGGTGACTTCCGTTTCTTTGCCGGTAATCCCATGCACGAAGCGAACCCAGCCCTTGTCGCGCGGGATGCCGAACTGCCAACCCGCAATCCAATATCTCTCCTCCGAATAACAGCCCTGCTGTCGAAGGATTGTATGCCCCACTACCTGGTGGCCATATACTGTCACACAGCTATTTAGAGACCTAAGGTCGTTAACAGGACCCTAAATAGCATCAGGAGAAAACTAATGGCCTCTGGACGTTTGGCGGGTCTCGATCTGACCACCGCAAACACTGATCAACAGCTCTATGCGTGCCCCGGCAGTAAGGTTGCCTGCGCGACTGTGAGCCTTTGTAATCGCAACAACTCCACCTCATTGGTACGTCTGGCGCTCTGCACTACAACCAGTCCCGCCACCACTGACTACCTTGTATTCGATCAGGCAATTCCTGCCAACGAATCTTTGGAGCGTGCCGGTATCGTTCTGGCAGCCGGTCAATATCTGTACGTGCGTACCAACCAGTCTGGCGTGAGCGCCGTAGCATTTGGTTACGAAGAGACCCCGTCATAGGAGCAATATGCTGCGAAAAATCGTTCCTTTGTTTTTGTTAGCCTGGGCCGCGATGGCTCAGGGCGTGTATGTGGGCGGTGGACCATCTGCATACGCCAGCACCACACCCCACCTCGCTGGCGATTTCATGGTTGGCGTCTGCACGGCTACCGAAGCGACTTGTTCGCTGACCAACGTCGAGGGCCGAAGCAGTCTCGCGTCACCCAACACCATCAACTACGCGGTGGAATCCGGCGTTAAGCAACGTCTGGCACTGGTTGTTAACGAGAGCTTTTCCGCAGAACTGTTCAGCCTGGCGATGGCCGGAGGCGACATCGGCGGCACTGCGACGGCTGGCGTATTCAGTGGCGGCGGCGGTGTCGCATTCCGTGCTGCCAAATATCCGAACTGGAGTTTGATTTTTGCAGTGCGAGCCGCCTATTCGCCGATCAACCCTGGTTGGCAGCCCTGGGGCAATATCCAGGCGGGTTACACATTTCATTCAGCGGCCACCAGCACGATCAAAGCTAAGCTGCTGTGTAGGTAAGGAGGCTATTTTGGCGCGTTATCTCGACTTATTCATGGATCAAGGGGCGACCTTCGGAGTAACGCTGCCACCTGTGTTGGATGCGTCCGGCACGGTCGTAGATCTGTCCAACTTCAATATTGAAGCGCAGATGAGCCGGTCGTATTATTCCGATCCTTCCAAGCAAGTTCAAATCACGGCGACGGCAGATTTAACGCCGACTGATGGCGTCATTACGTTGTCATTGCTGCCTGCCGACTCAGCGCGGCTCATGCCGACGCGCTGGGTTTATGATGTCACCATTGTGGACCAGAATTCCGGCGCGCGCACCAAAGTCTTCGAAGGAATGATGATCGTCAGCCCGGCAGTGTCCACGCAGGCCGGTACCGGCCTGGGCGCTTCCATCGGTCGCACCACCACCTCCTACCTGATGCTCCGTGCGGCCATCTCTCAGGGCGGTGTTCCGGCCTTGGCTATGTCCTGCGGCGACGCGGATGCGCCCACCCCGGTAACCGTTCCCGGCACCAACACTGTGGCGGCTGTGGCAAGTTTCGATCCAGGTGTTACCGAGTCAGTGCAAGATTTCTTTACATTGCCAGACGACTGGGTGCCGCCGTTGTCCTGCGAAGTAGTGTGGCGAGCAAGTGGTACTGCGCCTTTGGCAGCCGTGTGGGAACTGCAAATTGCCGGTGTGGATCCCAACGACCCAGCAGCCACCATGGACCCAGTTTTCAACCCACCATCGATCGTGACGGCGCAAGCTGGCTCTGTCGGCTACGAAATTCTCAGGAAGTCTATCCCCAACCTCAATGTTACCGGTGTCGAAGCTGGTGGTGAGGTGATGTTCAAGTTCTCTCGGCTGGGCGGCAACGTTAATGACACTCTGGCGAGCGTGCCCGCGCAGCTCTTGGCCTTACGTTTCGCAATCAGGCGTAATACATAGGCTTGAGGACTGACATGCCAGGTACAAAAATCAACACCAAGGTAGACGAACATATCGTATTGAAGAAGTTTCACGGCGACGGCCCGCATCACCCGGATGAAAAACCATTGGAACAGATCGAGATGCTAAACGGCAAGGTCATCAGCCATCTTGTCCACGGAAAAGAAACATTAGCCAAGGAGTTATCATGCCACTAACCACAGCAGGACAGAACCTCATCGCAGCCGCCATCGTCGGCACCGCCTATACGGCGTTTAACAATGCCAACGCCGCCATCGGTGTCGGTGATAGCACTTCCGCCTTTGCGCAAGCACAGACCGACCTTCAGGCGAGCACCAACACGTATCGCCAGGCCGTCGACGCCACGTTCCCGAATATCACCACCAACGTTCTCACCTTCCAGGTGACCTTCGGAACCGGCGTTGCCAACTTCGCGTGGAACGAATGGGGTGTGTTTAACAACACTACAGGCGGCACGATGTTGAACCGTAAACAGGAATCGCTGGGTACCAAACAAAACACCCAGTCGTGGCAGTTCACTTGCACACTCACGGTCAACGCCGCCTGAGGTATAACTGTCAACTGACAGTAGTCGCGTATAAATAGGCGTATGCAACCAAAGCCACTGCTCCCAACAGAAGTGCCGGAAACCCTGATATCTCTGTTCTTTTTTGACCGTCAGTTCATATCTAAACGTGGGTTGCGAATATGGCGATGCTGCCGTAACTGCCACCAGGAATATCACAGCTTGGTGGCTGATGTTCGAGCCAACATAACACGTGGGCGACTAGCTACCGGGTTGTGTGCTAAATGCGGTCATACTCCAGGTCTACATCAGGTGGGTATCCGTGTCAAGCCACAACGGCGAAGCCCAGACGGTTTTCTGAATGGCCAGAAATACCGGATGATTTATCAGCCACAGCACCCAGATGCTGACAAAAATGGCCACGTGCGCGAACACCGGTTCATCATGGAGCAGATGCTCGGACGCCCGCTCGCGCCAGGTGAGACTGTTCACCACAAGAACCGCAAACGCGCCGACAACCAACCCCACAATCTTGAGCTATGGGTGGGCGACCAGCCGTCAGGCGCTCGTGTACGCGATCTTTATCAGGACCTAGTGCGTGAGGCAATGGCGGCTGAGGGTTGTGACCGAGAAGCTATCGACCGAGTGCTGATACATCTACGCGAAGCGCCGGATTCGGTACTATAAATATCGACGGAGAAATTCTCGATGAAAGCAATATTACGAGAGGCCAAAAAAGAACTTTTGGCGCGTTTTGACGCCGACAGCGGAGAGAACCGGCAAACGTTGATGGTCACCGCCACCGTTGATTTTATGACTGACGACGGCGTGTTGCATCATCAACAGAAGTATGCCCACTTACCCGCTGATATCGATCCGGATTATTATCAGCGACAAGCCGATGTTATGCAAGCCGACATCGACCAGGCTGCCGCAGCAGCAACGGCCAAGGCGCTAACAGCCCAGCAAGAAGTCGTCGCCGACGCTGCTTTAAACAAAATTCAGCATTTGGTACTGGGCGAAGAGCTTCACATTCACGAGGAAAAGCAATGACATTAGAACAAAAAATCGCTGGGGTCACTGAAATCACTCTCCGTGACAAAGACGGCAACGCCAAGTCGCTCTGGGCCGAAAACACGGTTGGCAAATGGGTGCGGCGGGTGTTGGGATTCGACCTTAAAGGCTGGTCCGCCATGGGGCACTGGGCCGATTGCCTGGTACATGCCAACACCATCACTAATGTGGGGCATGCGGGGGCCAACGGTCGCATCAGCAACCAGGGCGGCTACAACCCTTTCGTTAACATTGCCATCGGAACTGGCACCCAAGGCACACCGGCTACCGCCACCGCGCTAGCTTCCGAAACCACGACCGCTGGCGGTGGTCGTGCGGCAAGTACCGCCTCTCAGGTCACTACGTCCGTCAGCAACGACACCACGCAGTTGCAACATACCTGGACGTTCAGTGGACCGCTGGCCATTACAGAAGAGGGCATCTTTGATTCGGCCACTGCCAGTACTGGTAACATGTTCGCCTATCAGTCGTTCTCCGCCATCAACGTGGTCAACACCGACCAACTCACGGTCACCCACAAATACCAGACGTAGAACGTGCCCCGTAAGTCGTCCCTGAACCAGGGCTGATGGTTAACGATGGTGATGGCCATTTAGGCCCTCTTTCGGCAGCGAAGTACACATGGCGGTCACTTTAGTCAATTCGACATTGCTTGGCCCCGGATCTGGTAGCAGTCTTACCGGGACCATTCCTGCATTATCCAAAGGTAATAGCGTGTTTGTTTGCGTTCTTCATCAGGACGGAACAGGACTCTATAACTACAATTCTTACAGTGTTTCTAGTGTAGTCTGTACGGGTACAGGGTCGTGGTCTGTTGCTAAGAGGGCTGCGTGCGGAGGGGCGTCTAACCCTGACCCAGTTGCAGAGTTGTGGTCAGGAACAGTTACGTCCTCTGGCGGTACGAGTATCACGGTCTCTTTTAGTCATACTGTCGTTCTCAGTGAGATTCTAGTTCTTGAGTTTTCAGGTGTTGTATACGCTGTAGATCAAACTTCGTCATCGACTGATGCTTCCGGTAGTCCGGTGATGTGTGCAGACTTAACTTATAGTGCAGGCGAACTAATTATTGCAGTGTTGGCTACAGGAGCCACAATGAGCAGCCCTGTAGCTCCCCTAACAAGTATAGGTGGGAGTTACTACTCTGCGAACGGGAGCTTGGCAACTTGTTATCAAATATGCGGTTCGTCAGGTACACTCACTGCTCCAACATATACCTTTACAGCGCCGTATTGGGGCGGTGGAGCGATGGTGGTTTGCAGTTTCAGTGCTGCTCCGATAACCCGCATAGGCTCGGACACTTTTGCAGATACGAATCAAGGAAAATATAATTACATCAACGGCACAGTTGCGCAAGGACAACGAAGCACCGTTTTTGTGGCTACGATTTGGATGCCCTCATCAAGCTCTGGGGCTGCTGTCTCCAGCATTACGCAGACTAATGTAACATGGACAAAGTTGGGAAGTTCGACTGCCCACGGCACCAACTACGTCACCACAGAAGTTTGGATCGGGTATTGCACAGGAATTCCAGGCACGGCCTGGCAGGCAAACACCAATTCCGGTTTTAGCAATGGAGCGACCATTGCGCAGTATGTCGGAATAGCTCCAAGCAGTGCTCTTGAAAATACGTTTATCGGTTCCTACACAGGCAGCGGCGCCAGCACCGCGAGCGTTGCAAACGTAGTAACAACAACAGCCGGTGATCTCGAACTTTTCAGCACAATAGCAGAGGGCAACTATCCCGGATACAGCTCAGGCCCGACAGGCCTGTCTGTGTATGCATTCGACAACAACACAATGTATCATTATTCGGGAGCCGCCGATGTCGTGCGCACCACAACACAGGCCAGCCACACCGATACATGGACGTGGTCTGGTAACTCGACAGCGATGGCGAGCATAGTCGTCGTATTGAAATACGGCACTGGTGTTAACATCTACACGCAGACACTTACTGATAGCGCCTCAGTAACAGAGGCTACTGCGTATGCACGTGGTAAGTTCTCGGCTGTAACTGACACCACCCCAGTCGTTGAATCCACCGTCCGAAATCATGGCTTAATACCATCAGCCTTAACCGACAGTCTGGTGCTGTCTGACAGCTCTGCCGTCCATAAAGCATTTGGCCTGAGCAGTGCAGAGCTGGTGTCTCTTGTTGAGTCATTCGGACCTCGGTTTTTGGGGCGTTTTCCTAATGACTCACCTTTGCTAATTGAGAGTTTTACCAAAGCCCATGGGTTTGCCCCGTCAGCGTTGAGCGACACCTATTCATTATTGGACGCCATAGCCGCAGCACGCATCAGAAACTGCACGCTCACAGATCTCGCACCCACAACAGAAAGCTTTGCCCCAGAACACGATTCGTTTGGCGGGGGAGCTGGCATCACGTACGTCACATGTAATCATGCTGAAGACACAGTCGGCATCAACCACGGATATTTAACCGTTACGTTAACTCAGGGATCGTCTTCAACAGTGTTTTTGGTGGTAGTGGTGCTGCCGGTCAACAACGATAGCGTGTCCAACATCTCTTGCGTCAACACTACTGGATGGACCAAATTAGCAAGCTGGAACATATCATTTCACCCAGGCGGCAGCTCATACTATGGCAATATTGAGCTGTGGATGGGCTATGCCAACGGCACGCCTGGCACCTCATTGAGTATTAACGACACGGCTGCGGATGTTGGTTCTTACATGTCGGCTGAAGTATACCAGTTTACGGGTATCGCGACAGTCAGCCCCGTGATACACACCTATGCGGCTGGCAGCCCTCTGGGAAACACAGGTGTCGTTACTGACGCCACCGGTTATCTGGAATTCTCGTGCGCGTGTGGTTTGGTCACAGGGAGCGGATATAACTACACTGGCTTCCCATTCGCGTCTTACCAGTTTGAGGACGGTCAATACGCTCCGTACACCGCCTCTTGGAGAGTGGCTACACAAGCGTATGCAAGCCACGACAACCTATTCACCATGAATGGCAATGTGTCGGGTGGTTCACTCACCGTTGTGCTGAAACCGGCGCTGCCGCCTTTTACCTCGCGTACAATGGCCCTGCAAGAGGTTTCGAGCATCGTTGAGACTGAATTAGCTAACCGTATACGTATGATCACGGAATCGGATAGTCTGACGGCCAGCGATCTTTTCGGGAAATTGATCAACAGCTCGCGTTACGATGCGCTATTCGCCGTCGATAACACCGCCACAGCGTTAGCACGAGCATGTTTCGACCAGGTTCTAATCACCATGGCCACCGGTCTGGACACCGTTAAGGACATGACGGCGCAGTTCAGTGACACTGGCGACCTCAGCGACAATTATTACAACATGCCGACCGCAAGTTTAGTGGACGACGCCTCAGCCATGGGTGACACCACCGAGCACGAGCATGGGGTGATGTTTGGCCTCGCAGAAGACATGTTGGACATCAGCGAGGTGCTGCGGTTACCGCAAACCAAAGGTGGTTACGAAGCCCTCATCTCACGTGAGTACTTCTACAAAACACCTGGGTTGCCGATGACGGAAGAGGCGCTTTCGATAAGTGACGATTATTCCTACATGCATGGCACCAACTATGTGATGACAGACCTTTTTAGTCTGGGTGAAACATTTGGTAAGCTGCGGAGCTGTTTTGGAAATTCTGCCGAACTGTTGTTGCCTATGTTTGATGCCTGGCAGCAAGCCACTGTACGTTGCTTAGCTGACGCTGCCGACTTAACTGATTTTGCACTTGTGCCGTTCTTTAATAAACACGGCAACGACGTCGTTGCCGTCCAAGAAGTGTTTACCAGATATTTTCCCCAGCACTTCCAAGATTCGTTAGACTGGGCAGAGTCCACAGAATGTCTCAAAGACAAAGCCGTATTTTACGGCGAGATATTCCCAATTGGCGAGACTTATAACAACCTGGCGGAGCGTTGGAAAAACTGGACTGAAACAATACCGTTTACGTTGATGCCGACGTTGTATAACTGGGCCAAAAACCCTGTTGAGTCTATCGTTATAGACGATGCAACTTCCAAATATACGGTTCGCGATCTCATTGCCGATAACTTAACTTTACTAGAAGAATTTTTGACTCAACATCATATCGGCAACCCGCAAAAACTGTTCGGTGACAGCATCGCAATGACTGATTATGCGCGATCACTGATGTGGGCGCGCCAGTTGTCGGAACCAATATTAATGGCAGAGCTATTTGCCAAAGCCAGGCAAGCTGAGGAAATTGCATCTGAAAGTGTATCGTTGGTAGATGGTTCCGAAGTAGGGCGGCAAAAACCGCTGGCCGATGTCGCGCCCGTGACGGAACAGTACACGCGATCCTTGGTGCACTGTCTGCAAGACTATCCAGGCATGCTGGAATGGGTCATCAACACCGTACACTTTTGCGTTAATTTCCCCGATCCGTGGGACCAGTCTCAGGCCGACATTTTGGTGCCAACGGACAGTGTTGATCTTGTACGTCTTTTGTCGATGTCTGACTATATTGTCATGGTGGACACCGGCACGTCCGCCACGCCGACATTTGTTGCCCTGTTTGTGGTGCAAGATATGCTGGCAATGACCACCAACAGCCTGGTTGCGGTAATGCCACAGGTAGCCACCAGCGACCTGGTAGCCTGCGTCATCACTCCGCAATTGACCAGTGTTTTGTTTACGTTGACTGCCGACACGGCTGCCGTAGGGTCGCCCGACGCAAGCGCTACGCAGGTGTCCACCTTTAAGCCTCAGATCGTCATACTGGGCCGGGCGGATAGCCCAGCCGTGGCATTGGGTGAACAATCCAGCACGTTAGTCAGCCTGGTCCAAACCGACGATGTGGTGTTGGCACCGGCTGAATGGGCGCTGCGAACTGCTGGCAGCTACACCGACGAAGACTCGCTGGATGTTCAATTCTCAGAAACAACCAAGATAACCGTTGACGCGCTTGCGGTTTTCATACAAGCCGCAGATTCCACAAATGTAAATGCGACGGACCAGTCGACGCAGATGTACGCGTTAAGCACATCGGATGATCTTGGTGTGGTAATGAGGGAAAAGACACGTAAAACCCTGCCTTGGCCCGGCCAGCAATATTGGTGGTTAGAATGAACAATAACGATGAAATCAACGCGAGTGTGGCAGAGGAGCACATTCTGGCCATCTCAGACACATCTTTGACAGTACCGTCGTCGACTATCAATGTGTTTTTAGGCGAAGAAGCCAGAGTAGTGGCCCGCAACCAACGACCAGTATGTACGCAGTTTTGGATCGAATAGGATACTCAGGCTGAGTATAAGAGTTTTGCGCCCAGCTATCTTTAGCTAAATATTGACATGGCCATCATGCCCGCTAATGTTTGGACAATTTATTTGATAACTAATACCACCAACGGCAAAAAATATGTTGGCTTAACCAAAAGAAAACTCAAAACAAGATGGCGGGAGCACCTTGCTGATGCCAGAAACAGGCCGGAGGGAAAACCTCTTCGGATGGCCATTAACAAGTACGGAGTGAACAGTTTTGCCTTAGAGGTTATTGAATCAGACGTTGCTGACCCAGGCCCAGTCGAGAAGCAAATGATCGAGAAATACAACTCTACTGTGAATGGATGGGGTTACAATTTAACGGCAGGTGGTGAGATTAACATTGCGCTTCACATGCCCCCAGCCGCTGTTGAACATGCACGTTCCATGAACCGTGGCATCTATAAAATTTTGCAGGAATGACAAATGGGAGATCATAGATAGCATTGTGGAATACTCTCGTGCTCATGGTTATGACCGGTTTGTTATTGCAGACAAAATAAGAAGCAATGGGCGGTATTACAAAAACAAGTACCCGGAGCTGACGGGCTTTAAAACAGTCAAACACCCACCCGCCCATGGGCGGGTGTTTGACAAGCGCCAATATAAACCTTCGGTCACCTATCAAATAACTGATATCTCCGGTGCTTCATGGCTCGCTGTTGGTATGAAGACAGCCAGTAAAGATCTAAATGTCTCCGCCACGCGCATATACCAAGCAATAAAGCTGGGCCAGCACGTGGGTGGTTGTACTGTTAAGAGGTTGAATTGTGCCGATAATTGACAGAGATTCATTTATTAAGTACTGCCTGCGGAAGCTCGGGTGGCCCGTTATCGACATCAACGTTGATCCGGATCAGATTGACGACCGCGTAGACGACGCTATCCAGTTTTACACCGACTATCATTATGACGCCGTTGAGAAACGTTTCTGGGCGCACAAAATCACCCAGGGTGATGTGGACGGCACTCATAGTGATGTTAGCGCAGCTCCGATACCCACGGCTGACTTGGAGCAGATCGGGATCACGCCATCGCCTCAACCCTCGGTGTTGTTACCGCCCGAGATCATCGCGGTCACCCGCATCGTTCCGTTGCAGAATACGTCCAACGCAATGACGATGTTTGACGTCAGGTACCAGATGCGTCTGAACGATCTCTACACGTTCACCGCCGTCTCCATCCAACATTACGACTTGATGATGCGTCATCTTGCGTTATTGGAGTTTGAGTTTGAACCAGAACGTTCCGTTCGATTTAACCGGCACAAGACGGTACGCGGTCAAGACGGGCGGCAGTGGCGCGTCCTGGAAATCGGCCTGGACTGGCAGCAGGACATTTCGGCTGGCCAGTACATCATCATTGAGGGTTACTCAGTATTGGACCCCAACAAGTACATCGAAGTCTGGAACGACCGTTTCCTCAAAGCTTATGCTACGGCGCTGATTAAGAGACAATGGGGCGCTGGCATGATGAAGTTCCAGGGCATCTCGCTGCCGGGCAACGTCACGCTCAACGGCGAGACCATCTACAATCAGGCTGCAGAAGAGATTAAGCAGCTTGAGGACGATATTCAGAACAAGTACGAAGGCCCGCTCGAATTCTATATGGGCTAGGTTATGAATACTCATATATGAAACTGGCCGTCCCCAAATAGAAGTTCAAGGGCTACGAGGCAACACACTTCGATTCGCGCAAGCCGTTCAAAATATGTTTGAGGGGCCATGCGAGTTTTACATGGGCTAACCGAAGGAGTACGGTGGACCCCTGATGGCTTAATGCCGTGTCGCATCGTGCGGCTTGTTTGCGGAAATCCGCATAGACTAAAAGAGGCACCGCGAGGCTGGTGAAAAGGGGTCGCAGTAGCCAGCCTAATGTCGCAGAGAGATTATGAATTCCGTCACCTTGGGAACGCCGTTCACTTCCAGGAGAGAATCTAAGCGGGTGAAGTCGTCCCACTCTTCTCCGGTGGGTGACTCGCAGCGGCCCTGTCCCTTTAACACATCGAGGTAAGTGTAACCGCCGACGAACATGTGCCACGCCAGCCCTCGGCGGGGAACATTCACGATCAGATAACAGTCGTCTTCGTCTTCGGCATAACCAACACACCGACTCACTTCAAGCCCGATCAATATCGGCTCGTTGAAATGCTGCTCGGCCTCTTGAAGGAGATCTTCTTGCATAATGGAGCCGAGTGTGAGAGTCGAACTCACGTGGGCTTGATGCCTCCGGTTTACAAGACCGGCCCTATCGACCGCTAAGGGAACTCGGCCAGAGCGGTTTGCCGCCTATTTAGGCGTTGTCAAACGGAATCTTTAGGAGCTTGAGGGCAGTTTCCAGGGCCTGCGCCGGGTCGCTGTCGAAAACGAAGTCCTGGTGTGGTTGTACACCCGCCACCGATTTGCAGCGGCAATGTAGGGTTATGCTGTCGTTGTCAAGGAGCAGCACATCTTTCTTGGTCAACTCGCCCTTTTCATAGCCTTTGATGAGGGCAGCCATCGTGGTGTAGGTCTTGGGTTTAGCCATGCGACCATTCTAACACAGTGGTGTGGTCAGCGTCAATTAATGGTTTTCGCTCACAAACGAAGCCACTTGCAGCCCGCTAGGCGGAACCCAATTAAGGATCTGGCCAGTTTGGAGGTCGATCTCCATCTCGATATAGTCGCCGCCGCCTCCCGGCAGCAGACGCGTCACATAGCCGGATTTCCTGGCTATTTCTTTGCCACCGTCGAACAGGACGGCCTCGCAGCAATCATTACATTTGGCTGAGATTTGGAGCGTCATACCATTAAGTATGTGGTCGTCGGTTTGTCGAAACATTCATCGCAGCAGGGAACCTCTTGGAACGGCTCTACAATCACGGTGATCCAGCCAAAGCCCATCGGCGCAGGCGGTTTCCCGCTCATGACCAAGGTCATGGCGTTGTTGTTGACGTGAAGATCACACTTGCAAAAGTGGCATTGGACGAGATCACGTCGGCTTCGTGATGCCTCCATTTCGTCCAGCAATGCAAAATCGTCTTCCAATTCTCGTTGTGTCATCGCTTTCTGCCTTTCCTTTTGGCGTCCGACTTCTGCTTGGTCGTTTTATCGGCGGCTTCCTGACATGTGTCACACCGTTTTTTGATGCGTGAGTTCGTACGCACCTCGACCCCGCATCTGGGGCAGGGAAACACGCGTTCCACCGATTCTGAACGAACCATTGACATGCTAGGTTTTGTAGACCCGGTGGGCTTGCCACCCGTAAGAGCTTCTGGGTTCAGAGTGAACGGCCCCTCGAACGTTTGCATCTGCGCCGTGTTTTAATGGTGATGGCGGGAATCACGACACAAACACCCAGGCGTGTGGCTTCGCTCTCTAGCCAATGCAATAGGTGGGTCTTCACGTCAGTCATCCCATCCACCCGATCCGCCGCGCAAACCGCACGGACGGCCAGTCAGGATAGCCGGTCTTGTGCATCCGATGCGTCACGAACCAGTACCACGGCTGTGGGTACCACTGGCTGCGGTGTGCCCGACGTTGAATGTACTTGGGCAAGCCGCTGACCAGCAGCGCGCCCGCTAGAAAGCCCCAGAGAAACATCATTTACCCACCGCCTTACAAACTGCGCATAACTCCCGGTCATGCGGTTTCCCATAAAAATGGTCCAGCGCGCGGTGCGCACCGTTTTCGGCCAACACAAACACGTCCATAGTTACGCCAGCGGTCAAAATGTGGGCGTACATGCCACCGCCACGTTTGAAGAAAAAGATACCGTCTTCGCTGACGGTCGGCGGATCACGGAGAGCCGGTTCGCGCGGGCTGGCAATCTCACGCCCACTGCCGTGTAGCTTCTGGCCGTCTGGCCCAATGTAGCGTCCTCCATCGTTCATTGGGCAGCCACCTGGGCCATCGGTCTGGCGTAGAATTCAACATCGCCTTCCTTCTGTTGTTCTCGCCAACTCAGGATCGACTCGGCGTTTTGTGAGCTGTATTCTAGCAACCGGTCCGATTCCTGGATGGCCAGCGCTAAACTCAGTAGTTCCATCACAAGTCGGACAATCGCCGGATGCTGCGGCCCTTCCTGGTATGACATCATGTCACATTTTTCGTAGAACATGCCCCATTGTAACATGTGAAACCGGTTTGTGTCAAGTGGTCGGTTTTTTGAGCCCCAGAGTGGTATACGGGTCTTCCTGCTCCAGCCGCGCGATTTGTTGTGTTTGGACCGCCTGGCCCACAAAGGCTACTAAATCTGCGAAGTCAACGGTGATTTCCTCCTTACACGTCTGACACTCGGGGTCTTTTTTGACGATCCGGACCTCGCCGCGATAATCGCCGTTGTGTACAAAGTAGCAATTCAAAGTTTCGGTAGTGTGCATATTCGTAGTTTCTGGCCGCGCCAGCTCGGCTGCGGCACTTTTCACTCTCGTTTGGCGTTCATTCTTCTTCAAGAAAGTCAAGATGGTAAGACGATGGTGCGACATAGCCATCCCACAGAACGTTGGTGCACTTTCCCCGTGTGCGGCCAGTGGTAATAATGCCACGTTTATTCACGTTGGAGGCCTTGGCGCGGGTATGAACACCGTCGCCCATCGCCCTGAGGCCTTCCGGGGAGATTTTGACCCGTACACCCTTATACTGCCTCTTCGGATCGTAGGTCATGTTATTCCTCGACGGCTTCGATCGGTTCGCGTTTGTATTTGAGACTGGCCACGGTATCGGCCTGATGCTTGTCGGTGCGCACACCGATGTAGACCGGCTGGTACAGGCTGCCCTGGCGATAGGCGTACAGATAGCGGACCTCCACAAAATCGCCTACTTCGGGGATGTCGCAGTTAGCCTTGATGGTGACGTTGCCCACCGCCACAAGATCCAACTTGCCGCCGCGCTCGTCATCCGAGCCCAATACGGCTACGGCCACGCTGCGCTTGGCGTTGATCTTGGTGACCTTTACGGTCGCCATGGCGACGAACTTGTACTTGAAATAGTCGGCGTTGGAAGGCGTGCCGCCCGGCCCATCGAGCTTCAGCTTGTTCTTGGTCCGGCCCGGCGTGTAAAGAGCGGTCTTGCGCTTGAACACGATGCCTTCGCGTCCGGCGTTCTTGGTGATTGCGAAGAGCTTCGCCTTTTCGGACTTGCCCTGTGCAGCCTGTTGGAACTGGATACAGGGATCGACGGAGTGGAAGTGAACCAACGTCATCAGAACGTTGGTGCGGGCCATGTAGCCCCACTGGCGTAGATCTTTGCCCGCTTCTTCCATAATATCGAAGGTGTGGTATTCCTCGCCGACCATCTCGCCGTCGATCACGAACCAGCCAGGGATGGAAGCCACGGCCTTTTCAACGTTGGTGGGGATGCCGATCTGTAGCCCGTCACGGTTGATGCCAATCACCTTGCCGCCACGGTCCTTTTTGAGCATGATGCGCTGGCCGTCGAACTTCTCTTCGGCCACAAAGTCATTGCTCTCCATCAGCGCGGGCAGCAAATCGTCATCGACCGTGACCAGCAGCATCGGGAAAATGCCAGTGGCACGGTCGGTTTGGGGAGTGTCGGTGTACGGTGTGCCGTCTTCGCCGGGGGTGTAGCCCTCTTTGAGCTGACCGGCGACAATCTTGTCGTAGATCTTTTTGGCGGCAGCGTAATCCAGCGGCGTGTTGGTCTTCGTGCCCCATCGCAGAGTAGCTCCGCGCTTGGCAAACCCGTAGTTTACAACCCAGCCGCCATCCTTTTCGGCGAGGCAGACCTGGTAGACCTTGTCGCTGGTACCTGCTTTGTAGTAGAGCGTTACGCTTTCAGGTAGCATAAAACCATTTTACCACACGAGAACATGTCGTGTCAAGTTTATTCGTTGGCCCTTCCGGGAACCGTGCTATAATGAAGCATGCAGCCAGATATCGACCGACTAATCCTAATTTACTGCCAAACTGTTGACCAGCTTTGCACTCACCCCCTGGCGAAGCTCGACTACAAAGCAGTATTCATCGCGGCGGCAAAAGGCACCGAGCCGATGGATGAGCGAGCTAAGATTATTCCCGACAAATGTCAATAGTGCCACTGCGACGAGCGTCCAGTATCGCACTATAACTCACAGCTCCGCCTCTTTCTGTGCAACTGCTGTGCCGAATTTCAAGACGCTGGAGCAGCCGTCACTGAGTCATTATACAGCCAGGCAAAGGCGTAACAGACCTCATCGAAGGGTATTGAAAGCCGGTTTGCCTGGTGGTATACTGGTGTCAGGGCTAAATATGCCAGGAACCAGTAATGCAGCTTGCCGAAACCGTCACAGGTACCCCGTGTAAAAAATGCGGTGGCACCGAACGCTACCAGAGAACCAACCGCTGTGCCGCATGTGCCAGACGTCGGCCAGCGGAATGGGCAAAAATACACCACAAGCAACGGCTGGCCACGATAAACCGATACAACCATTCAGAACGCGGAGAGGCAACACGCAGCGTTCAGCGAAGCTCACCTCAGGCCAAAGAGGCAAACAGAAAGAGTGTTGCGCTAAGCCGGTCACACCCGCGCGGGCGGGCGAAACAGATGTTCTATGGAGCACGCGAACGCGCCGCCCGCAAGGACTTACCGTTTACTATCACACGCGAGATGGTCGTCGAACGACTGACAGCCTTGGATGGCATCGCCGAGGTGGTAGCAGACCGGTTTGATTTTGCTAGCCGTGGTGACGTACATCAGAATCCATACGCACCGTCACTAGACCAGAAAATCCCCGGTCAAGGCTATACGCCCGAAAACTTCCAGATTGTACCGATGTGGTACAATCGGCTTAAAGGTGACCTGACAGATACCGAGGCGTTAGCCATCATCCAGGCCGCTCATCTGCCTAATGTGAGTGTGCCATGCTGACTTTTCGGCAGTTTGTAAGTGAGCAGGTCATGTACAAGTTTTGGTACAACCTTAACAGCAAAAAGTTGTTACCGGTAGAGGAGCCAGACCATCATGGTGATTATGCGGCCAAACATCCTGGCCACGTCAATATCTCTCCCGGCGTTGCCACCGCTATCAAAAAACAGCGCAGTCAGCAACAACGAGCCAGCCACCCCGAGATTATGAAACAAAACATCAGGATCACGGTATTGCGCGGCAAGACGATCTTTTTGGACTTTGCCGACGCCACCGACCGTACGCTTGAGCAAGCCCAGGATGTGCTCTTTATGCTACACAACAAGGGCTTTCAGGAAAATGAGGTCGCTGTGGCGTTCCAGAAATCGGGCTACCCGGAGAGGTTCACCGATCACACCCTCAAAGCCGACGACATTCTGACCGCCCGGCACTGGTCTGATGTGGTCCGGCCCGCCTCCCGGTATGCCGCCGCCTAAACCTGCCTAAACTTGACACAAACTGGTTTCGTGTGGTACAATGGTTTATGACCTTCCCAAAAGTGTCAATCAGCGCTGCGGATCGCATAGGGAAATATAAGAGTTACTCGTTTTGTGCCATATATGGGATCAAGCTGATGGAAGCTCTCTCGGATGATGTGCTTTTGAAAGCCACAGATTGGGACAGCGAAGAATCGAAGGCCATCTGCCGCCGCATTGGGTCCCAAACCAATCCATACTGGGTGATAGCACAGGCGGCAGAGGCACTCTACGAGAGAGGCCTCATTGACGAGCACAAGCTTGACGAGCTGACGCGCTAGTACATATCCGGGTTTTCTCGGATGTGCTGGCGTAACTTCTCGATTTCGCCGGGCTTGGCGGCTAGCATTCCACCGGTTTCGTTGGCGGGGCTCTGTGTCTTCATCAAAGCTTCCACTTCTTCTTGGCTGGCTTTCGCGTAGTGAAGTTCGGCAGGCCCATCATCGGTGTCCATCCCACGCAACCCAGATCTTGCCGCAGTCTCCTTGCTCATCGCCGCTTCGGTAGTCCGGCCCTTCACATCCACCAAAACTGTTGAAGTTTTGTAGCAAAAAACGTGGATCACCGCCGCCAAACTATCTGGCCACCAATCTTCGCCGTCGTTGTCTTTGGACCACTTTTTGTAGGCATCGTGGTCTACTTCGCCCATGGCCATGTAGTCACGGTCGCCGTCTTCGTTTAGATCCCACAGCACACCGAGCGGATAGCCTTTTTCAAGGTGCAATGCCATCGCAAAAATGGCGCACCGACCCCGCATGTAGCTGCGGGTGTCGATCTCTACGGACTCATGGATGAACTGGCGGAAGTTTAGCATGTTAGAACCCCGTTAACACCTTGCGGTACTGCTGGAAGTTGCTTTCGACCCACGTCGTACAATCTTTTAGGTCCTCGCCTTTATGTATGCCGCCGTCCTTGGCATCCCGACCATGCCTCATGTCGTGCGTCTCGACTACCCAGTTTTCGTCCGCGTGTCTGATAATGACGATGTCGCGAGGCTTAATGGCTGGACCCCAGAAGATGACCTGATTTTCCTCGTCGCCGTTGTGGTAAATGTCTACGCCGCTCGACTGGAACATCACTGCGTGCTTGCCGTATTTCCCTTCGTTGGAAGCCCCGATCATGTCGCGCCCACCGGCTTCAAACGCGAAGTTGTAGCCGCCGCGCGACTTGTGGCTCTGATGTAAATAAGTGGTTAGGCCGAGGGTTTCCATGTCGTCGCAGCCTTTGGTGAACCCTTTGTCAGCCACGCCATATGGGTCATCAGTGAGATGGACTAGCCACGTAGTACGCGGCAACACAGATTTTCTGTTGAGGCTGCAGTATGCCCAGGTCGGCACTCTGGTCTGTTCGCCATGCATCATGTGGTCCTGGACCTTGTCTTTCCGCCACCAGTCTTCGAAGTCGGCTACCAACGGTTTCGGAAGTTTGTCAAGGGTTTCCCATTCCAGGTCCTCTACCCATTCGTCGTCGCCACCGGTAATGTCGTCTGGGCTGATGCCAAGAGCCTTGGCGACTTCTTCTTTTCGGTCCTCATCCTCGGCGACCCATTCGCCAAAATCCTCACGATAATTGATGATTGGTACAGGGGCCTTTTTGAGATAATCGAGCAGGTAGTAGAGTTCGTTGGTGTACGACTCGCAGAAGAAGCGGAAGCTGTCCATACTGCTATTTACTCACACAGACTCGTCGCGCATGATTGGCAGTTTCCGTCACGGCGATCAGTCGTGCATACCCGGCCACAGGTAGGACAGTCGCCTCCTATAGTCGCCACGCCAAATGGCAACTTATCAGGCTGGAATGGCATTGCCTCGGCCATTTTGGGCTTGGCAGGTATATCGACCGGCTGCTGAGATTGGGTCAATAAGCCTTGCTTGTGTCGCCCATAGCGGTACCGGCGCTGTGGGTGCTGACGATGTGCCAGCAGTACTACATTCAGCGAGTGGCCCACGGACTGGTGGCTACCCACCATCGCAACAGCTTTCTTCCAGGCCTTACCTGGACGCACACCACCGATACAACGCATGGTAACGCGGATTCTTTGGAGAAGATTCTTCATATCTTCGATTTCCGGTCGATTATCAGCCCGTGGCTGGCGTCCAGCCACGCGGCCACGGAGTTGACATCGGACTTCATCCGCACAAACGCAAACGTGGCCATACCAGGCTTCACCTTACGATATGTGGCGAAACCGCCAAGTTTGGCATTTTTGGTGTAGGTGGTGAGTGCATCCGCCGTTTCGCCGGGGCGGGCAGCGGTGTGAAAGACCACCATGTCAGGCAGGTGCAGGTGCAGGAATTGCTTGAGCACCTCCGCGACCACCTTCATGTTGGTGTCGACGTCGTAATCTTCCTGGCCGCTGACCGGCCCAATGGCCATCTCGAAGATACGCAAGGTGTCCAAGCCCTCTGTGGTTTTCGGTGGCGCGGTGCGGTTGATGAACACCTCCATCTTGCCATCACCCGCGTCGAACTGGTACTTGGCGTGGTCTTCGGAACTGTTCAGCGTACGGAACTTAATAGTGGCCATGCATTATTTTAGTGGAACCACTCCATGGCTTGCTCGTAAGTGTCTTTCAGGTCGGTGTTGGTACCCACGCATGCTTTGACCCGAAACCGGCCATCGTCCGTCAGCCAGATCACACCGATAGCGTGGTCTGTCTCGTCGAAAACTACCTGTGCGACTTTTGTGTATGTCATAAGGTTACTCCGCAATCCTCGCCTTGATTTCGTCCAGGGTCCGGCGCTCTGCGTTGTTGCCGTTGGCTAACTTCATGAGAAACCGCGCCCCGGCGTCATGAATAATAGGCTCTTCGGCGGCGCGCTGACGCAGATGGTTCCAGCGCGCCAACCGGAGGTCGGTAAGCCAGTCCGCCCACAGCTCGACTTTGAGTTTCACGAGCAGCCTTGACCGGGCGTCATTTTTATGGCTCCGTTCTGTAGCGCCAGTTTCACTTCGTGCGCCGTTCTTTTGTACGTTTTACCGGTGTCCACCCGTTCAATCAAGACGGGAAACTGTTCGGCCCATAGGTTGAGACCGGCGACCCGATATACCGTAGCTTTGGGTTTGCCGTTGGACCCCATCTCTCGAAATTGACGACCCAGATCGGTCTCGGCAAACCCAAAGCGAGCGCAATGCTCGCGGAAGCTGTCGGCTTCTAACGTAGCGGCCTGACCGTCCGAGTCGAGTAAAGCGAACTCGACATCAAAGGTGGCAGATCTGCCACCTGGATTCGGGCTGATCCTCTTGAAGATTGCCTTGACACCCATAGCCCCAAGCGGAGCTAAAAGCTCCTCCAATTGTTGCTGTAACACCTGTGCGCCAGGTTTATCCAACGCTTTTATTGCGGCCATAAACCATTTTACCACATGGCACTATTCTCCGTCAAGTCTAAATAGGCCGGGATACTTCATGGGCATCAACCACTATTTCAATAACTTTCATAACAAGGCTGAACAGCACCTTGTCGAGGATCTGATAGTCGAAAGTATCAAAATGTTCGGCATGATGGTGTTGTACGTTCCGCGCGATTTCGTTAAGTTGGATCGGCTGTTTGGTGAGGACACTCAGGCAGCATTCACCAAGACATATCCCATCGAAATGTACTTCGACTCAGTGTCTGGGTTTGATGGTGAACGTTCTATCCTTAGTAAGTTTGGACTCGATATAAGGAAGCAGGCTAACTTTGTGGTGTCCCGGCGTCGTTTCGACGAGGCTATTAAGTTCGAAGGTCCGTACGCAGTGCCGATCAGTACTGCCACTATGACAGAAGTCCGCCCGCGTGAAGGCGACATCATTTATCTGCCAATGACTAACGACCTCTGGGAGATTGAATTCGCCGAACACGAGTCTGTTTTCTATCAGTTGGGCAAGAACTACATCTGGCGAATCACTGTTCATAAATTCGTCAAGGCGGGCGAGAAATTCAATACTGGTGTCGGCGCTATTGATAAGATCGGTGCAAAATATCAGAACAAGGTCGGCCAGCCTGGCGTTGATTTTACCGACCAGAATGCCAACCCGGCCAACCCGTTGTTTAATCAGCCTATCGGCCCGATTGCCAATAATGATGATCTGCAGGCCGAATGGGACGGCCTCGTTAACCCAAACCAGCCTGCCAACACACCTGGCCCAGCCGTTAAGCCGGTGATGCCAGAACAAGATTGGGATGAAAGCAACCCATTTGCCCCAGGATTATAGGTGAAACAAAACCTTCAACATCGAACGCGACTTTTTCTGGAGCAGGCACAAGCCATCTATCCGGAATATGATTATTCGAGAGTAGTGTTTGCCAATCAGCAAACCAAGGTTGAAATAGGCTGCCCCAAGCATGGATATTTCGCTGCCAAGCCAAATAGCTTATTGATGAACCGAACCGGGTGCCCGCAATGCCGAGGCCCCTATATGAGCCGAGCCAACCGATGGGATGGGATGTTGACCAAATTTGGCGCGAAATTTGGCAATCGCTATGATTATTCAGCGGTTTGCTATATTGGCTCCGGGACCGTTATCAAGATAATATGCCGCGAACACGGGGAGTTTTGGCAATTACCTGCTAAACACGCAGCAGGGCAAGGTTGCCCACAATGCGCGAAGCGAAGTTTCGGTGCTTATCAGCAGTATGGTCAAGACGGGTTTGAACAGCGGGCAAAAGCCAAACATGGCGACAAGTATCAATATGGCAAGTTCACTGCATGCGCATCGTTGATTAGCATTACCTGCTCTAGGCACGGCGTGTTTCAGCAAACAGCAGGCAGTCATCTACAAGGACATGGTTGTCCAGAATGCCAGAAAATGGACCAGCAAGAGTTTGAGCAACGTGCTCGGGCACGACATGGCAATAGATACAGGTATGGTAGATACTGCGGTTGCCTCGATAAAATTGACATTACCTGTCCCGAGCATGGCATGTTTCAACAAACCGCAAATGTGCACTTACGGGGCCACGGATGCTCTCGATGTTCCAAGTCACTCCGGTACAGTGCTTCGCTTTTCAAACAATGGCCTGATATAGCCGCCCAGCCAAGCCTTTTCTATTGCGTGCAGTTTAAACGCAATGCCTTCCTGTGCTATAAGGTGGGCATCACCAAACTGAGCTACTCAAAAGCACGCATCAACCAGCATATCAGCGACCCGAATTACACGGCGACAGTTGTTAAGACTATACCAATGTGTTTGGGTGAAGCATGGCAAAAAGAGCAAGCATTTCTAAAATATGCCAGGGCAAACGGTTTATCTGCGCATCTGCCGATACCTCTAAGGCGCGGCGGCGACACTGAATGTTTCCTGCCAACCATTGTGAGGCTAAGATGAAACAAAAGATTCAGTCGCCACCACGGATGTCAAGAGGTCCGAAGGTCAACCAGTGTAGTAAATGTAAAAAGCCGCTGCCAGCAACCAGACATGTCTGCACCAAGTGTATCCGCGAAGCCGTCAAACTGGTGGTCGGTGAGCGAAAGAAGCGGGAACAGGAAGAGAAGGACAAGGAAAAATAATGCTGGGTTTTCGTGAGTTCATAGCCGAATCATTGCCGCGCTATCCAGACTGCAAAGCCTGGATGAGTCCCAGCGGTAAGCCGCATCTTATGGGTGGAAAAGACGAACACAAAGAAACTCACCACCCAGAATATGAAGGCTACCCCAGCGTCGTGTCGGCACTACGCAAGGGATTCACACGGTTTGGCTATACCGCCTCTCCAGAGGTCGCATATCTGCAATATGATGGTACGAAGCCAGAGGGACGCAGAGCAGCGCGTTACGCCATCCAATACATGAAACTCAGCCCCACCGCCACAATTTACGTGACTAACAACATTGACACGATGAGCGCCACAAACAGCCAGACTTTCACCGGCCCAAAAGACGTGCTTAAGATGCTGCAGGAGGCAAAATAATGCTGGGTAATGCCAACTATTACAATGCAACAATCCGGAAGGTTGTAGTCGCGTTTGCCAAACTGTTTAGTGATATTAGTATCGACCAAATAGACAGCAGCGGAAATGTGGTCGATACCATCAAAGTACCTTTATCGTGGGGACCCAAGCAAAGATATATATATCGGCTAGCCCAAGACCCCAACGCCGGTTCAATGGACCAGGCACAGGTGGCCATCGTGCTACCTCGCATGAGCTACGAGATCACTGGCATTTCCTATGACTCCGAGCGCAAACTACCAAGCATGGGCCGGGTCTACCAGGTGATTGCCAACGACGGCACGGTGTTGCAGAGACAGTACAACCCCGTTCCATATAACATCAGCTTCAACCTTAACATCATGGTCAAGAACATCGACGACGGGTTGATGATTCTGGAGCAAGTCCTGCCGTTTTTTACGCCGGATTTCACCGTGAATGTGAATAATATTCCAGAGCTCGAACTAGAAACGGACATTCCGGTGGTGCTTAACGGCGTGACCCCCGAAGACAACTGGGACGGGGCCTTCACCGAACGCCGCATGATTTCATGGACGCTGACTTTTACTGCCAAGGCCAACATCTACCCGCCCATCACGCAGGGCAAGATTATCCGCAAGGCCGTGGTGGACGCTTACATAAAACAGCGGTTTGATGACCTCCGGGACCCAACACCCAATGTCGGCCTACAGGTTGATGTAGAACCGGATCCCATCAATGCGTTGCCTAACCAGCCCTGGCAGGCTAAAGACACAGTGGTGGACATCGGGCTTAAGGGCGTGATCAGTAAAGACGACGTTGACTCGTCTCTGGGAGAAACCAGCTTACAATCATGAGAACGTTCCAACAATACGTGACCGAGGTGCTGCACGGCGGTACGGGAGAGTTCTGGGTCACCCGCAGTTACAACTACCGCGAGATTGGCACGCCTGGTAAGAGCGGCGCTGACTGGGAAGACTGGGGCTGGCTAGGCGCGGACGGTCTCGTGTACCGACCCAACGGTTCTCTGATACACGACGAAATGGCCCAAAAGTTATGGAATAAGTCTAGGACTGGGGCCGTGATCGATGGCAATGTGCGATTCGGGGCCATTATTCAAGCTCCCAAAAAGATTGTTGCTTTTGAGTTTCGAGATTCTCAGGCCACCCGCCATTTGGTTATCCGATACTTGGAGAAGCTACCAGCCGATGAGGACGTTTCGGTGCACCTTGGCTTCTTCATCGACCAGCACATTAAATCGGTAGTGGTCGACTCCGTCAAAAAGGCCGTATTGCGGCTACGTAACATGCCCCTGACTGAAGCCAAAGAAACCGGCCTGCCTGATTTCATGGACCAGGTCGTGGCCACTACCCAACGTGGAGCGCCCGAGGCAGCCATGCTTAAAGTCCAGTTTGCCATGGGTGGCGGCGTGTTGAACGGCGTAGTAGAACATATTGGCGATCTCACGCATCGCATGACAGAAAAAGTCACCTGGGATTCAGGTGGCTACGCTTACGTGACGGAAAAGGTGGACAAAGTACTGCGCTGGCTCACCAATCGTTATGGCGTCGACAGTCATGGTGGTGGCTTCGCAAAGGAAATGGGCGAGAACATCAAACACAATGCTGAATATCGCAAGGTGCCTGAAGCCCAACTTGGCGCCAAAGTCGATGCAGCCTTGGCTCAATATGCGGATGCACACCGGAAGATGCCGGTATTTAACGATGTGCAACGATTGGCCCGCGATACTGCGGTAGCCATTGGTGAGCAACAGTGGGGTACCGCCATCGACCTGTTGGCTGAGTTGCACGACATCCTGCAGCGAGGCCGTTCAACGTGGACCAACAAAGCACATGAGGTGGACTGGGCGGCGGTCGACCAATACTGCATGCAGCATAGCATTCAAGTACCACGCCATCCATTAGCTGAGAGCGTTCGTTCTATTAGCCTGGGCACCGAAGATGTGCCGATTTCATCCAGTGCCGACCGCTGGGGCTGGATCGGCACCGATGGCAAGGCCATTGAGCGGGCAGACGACGATAGCTACGCCTTAACCCATGGCACTTTGATCTACAAGCGTTCTGGTCTCAGCTCCAAATCAGCGCTGAAGCGCGGGTATGCCCGGTTTGCCGTCACGGAAGGTAAGGCGACGTTTGAACTGCTGGATGCACCTCCGGTGCGTAGGCGGGTCGCGAATTTCATCACGGCTGGCAACGAAATCGCTGGGCCTATTTTCCTAGAACTTGCGCAATTCCCGGAAGGCCCACGGCTATTGGAAGCAGACGAGCCAGAAGACGCCATCAACTTCTTGCGAGCGGGTCGCACATGAAAACTTTCCGCCAGTACATTAGCGAGGCGATGGAAAAAGGTATCCACCGTACCACTCCCGAGGCTGCTCGTCAAATCAGAGCGCATGGGTTCAGCCTGGAATATTTTGGCCACGGGGCGGGGCTCTAAATAGAGCTGATGAACATCGGTGAAAAATGCCGCGCCGTCCACCAAGCTGAATATGCAGCAGCATTTCTAAGACGGGCAAGCCTCGTTCACGGCGACCGATACAGCTACAAGCTGGTGAAATACATCAACAGCGGCACTAACGTTGAGATTGTGTGTCAAGAACATGGCCCTTTTTGGCAGATGCCAGAGACACATATAAGAGGACGCGGATGCCCAAAATGCGGCAAAGTAATCACAAAGGCGACCATTGCGGCACGAGTCGAACGAGAACGAGCCGACATGGCAGCAAGTTTCCTCAACCAGGCGGTTGCCAGACATGGTAATCGTTTTGACTACAGTAAGGTTATCTACATCAATTCTTATACCAAAGTCATCATCGGCTGCTCGGTGCATGGTGACTTCGAACAAACACCCAGTTGCCATCTTATAATGGCCGGGTGCGCCCGATGCTCACATAATAAAGCGCCGGGTTGGTATACAGAAGCGAAATTCGCTGCTTGCCCTGCGTTGAGCCACTCCAATGGCCGCTTGTATGTTGTCACTGTCAAGACTGCAGATCAGTGTTTTGCCAAGGTGGGTATTACTAAGTGGACGGCGCGCAGGCGTTTGCGACATATTAAAGCCACAATTCAAGAAGTGCATGGTGTGAGCGGTCCATTGGGCACCCTCTACCAACTAGAGCAGGCCATCAAATCTAAACTCGTGAGCTGGCAGTATATTCCACCCCGGTCGCTGTTGAAACATGGAGCTACCGAGTGTTTCAACATGGAGGCATTGGCATCTATTTGTGAGCTTGTTGATGAGGTCGCAAAATGAAAACCTTCCGTCAGTACATAGCCGAAGCGATGGAGCGAGCCATTCACCGCACCACTCCGGAAGCTGCCCGCCAAATCAGGGCACACGGGTTTAGTCTAGAATATTTTGGACACGGAGCCGGGTTGGGTCTTTTCGAAGAGCCTTGCGGTGTGTTTTTGTCGAGAGTGGACAACGACGATTTCGCCAAAGAGGTGGAAGATCGCGGTCTGAAAATGTCGGAGGTCATCGAGGTAGAATTCCCGGCTGACAAGATCTGGAAACCTACTCGCAACGAACGCATTGCTACCAGTCAAAAGCTAGAAACTGAGTTCATCATGCAGAAGTATAGCCTCAACCATGACGAAGCCGAAATCGTACGCCGAGGTATGATTGGCAAGATGAAGCAAAACCCCAAACTCTCGGACGCGTTTAAAGACCACGTCAGCAACGACGTTGAAATCGAGTTTAAGAAATTTTTCAGCAAGTGGCTGATGGACCAGGGGTACACCGCTGTCGAATGGAAGGAGCCTGTCAAAGGCGTCAACCAAGTGCTGGTGTTGGACCCCAAAAACATCAAAGTGATCAAGCCGAAATCGGATATGACGCTATGAAGACCTTTCGCCAATATATTGCTGAGGAGTTAGGCCGGACCGTCACGTTTGGCGAACTGCCGGAAGACTTACAAGTTCTGATTGCCCAGTTCTTTGACATCCACCAGCAGACCAAAGAGCTGGCCAAGCTGGAGCAGGGCGAGCCCATGACCGTGGAAGAATGGGACGTCGACAAATTCCCTGAGGTCAATGTCGCTGCCGTCGAAGATCCAGGAGATGAACGCGACGAACGGTACGCGCTGGACATCCCGCACAACGAGCATCCTATTCTGGTGAACGGCAAGGAATGGATTGACGGCAGACACCGGGTTTGGGCAGCACGACAACGTGGACAGAAAAAGATCAAGGTCATCGACTTGAAAAAATACGGGTTGGGGCCGGTAGGCGCGCTAGGCCCGATTCGAGAAGACCAGGAATGGAAACGCGCTTACTCCTTTGCGATCAACCCCAAGACTTCCAGGGTGCTATCCAAACCTTTTCATGCACACGAAGATGAAGCCCACGCGATATGGTTCGACGACATCGGGCTTCCCAGTTCAGGACCCGCATTCGACAGCATTCAACGTGGGTATGTGTTCATCGACCATGACAATACAGCCAGAATAGAGTCTACTGGAGGTCGTGGGCTTAGGAATGCCGACCACGATTACATCATCCGGCAGGTCAAGGCCCGGTACAAGCTAAACGAGGAGGATAGCTCTTCGTATTATTCGCACTGGGGCTGGCTCGAGCCTAACGGCAAGACCAAGGACCTGGCGGACGACGATGGCATACCATTAAGTCACATGCAGGCTGTCAGGCAACTCTACAAGATTACCTATGAGCAGGCGTTCAAACAGGGGTACGTTCGCTGGTATGTGACGCGCGATGGCCAAGAACTCGGGGTTGAGGTGATCGCCATCCCAACGGCCCTCGAACGTGCTATGAAATTTCTGATGCACAACACCTATTTCACCAAGAAAATCAACATCGAAATCTGGATGCCGAGCCTGCGGAAAGCCTGGAAGCGGGAGACCTTTGAGGGCTCAGAATCCAAAAATGAAGGTGATGCCCACCGGCTACTCAGCCAGGCCCGGTCGGCGGCAGTGGACGGCACATTAGAGCAGTCTGCCTAAATATCACAGGAAATAACCATGGACAACAAGGCACTACGCGATCGTCGGGGTACGACCACAGAAATTAGCACCCACACCTATCCCAAGGGCACGCTCGAAGTCGACACCGTGAAGCCAAGCGTCGTGATCCACGACGGCACCACGGCTGGCGGCGTTCCATTGGCTCAGCAGGTACACAGCCACGCCAATGCTACCGAATCCACCCCAGGCTTTATTTCAGCTATTGATAAGACCAAGCTGGATGCACTGTCGTCGGTAGGTGGTTACAACACCATTGAGGATGACGGAACAGACCTACCGCAGCAGAGCGTTTTGAACTTCGGACCTGATCTGACGGCTGCCGACGACCCAACCAATTCGACTACCGACGTGGCAATTTCCCAGGCATTTCGGGATGAGATGTCCAGCGACATGATTGCCTTTACCATCATACTATCGTAAAATAACAAGGGAACGAACAAAAATGACTAGCGTCTTTCATAATTCACGACTGGTAGTGTCGACGGCCATCGCTACTGTCTACACTTGCCCATCGGCCACCACGGCGATAGTGTTCTTGCTCCAGGCTGCCAATGTCAATACTCAAGCTGAGACGGCCACCGTCACTTGGACGGATGCCAGCGCCGGTAACGCTGTCACCAGGTTGGGTAATGGTGTGCCGATTCCAACCAACGAGGCCCAGGGCCTGTTAACCGGCAAACTCGTGCTTGAAGCTGGCGACACGGTGCGGGCACTTTGCTCAACAGCTAACATGATCGAAGTTTCAATGTCGGTCCTGGAGATGAGCTAACATGTTTTCAACAGCAAGACCTCGGATTCCACACCGGTCTGGGCTGACGTATACTCTCCGGTATTCAGCCACCGACATGGCGGCTTCATCCACCACGTCTATCAACTTCACTGGGGTAAGTCTCCCGGCCAACTGGGCGGTAACGGGCGTGCGTGTCCGGAATTTGACCCAGTGGACTGGCACCAGTCTGGCCAGTCTCACCATACAAATCGGCAACGCCAGCCTGCCTAGCATCTACGCGCCACCGTTTGAACTGACCGGCACCATCATTAGCACCAGCCAGCAGTGCAGCGGAGCTTTCGCTGAGGCCGTCGACGCGACCGACAGCGTTATCGTACGGTTTGTTGCCAACGGCTGCTCGATGAACGCCATTACCACTGGTTCCGTGGAAGTCTGTGTGAGAATCGAACCAGTGTAGTATGAAGCAAACAGTCAACCAACGGATGAGTGCGGTTCTGGGCATTGCCCAGCAGACCATCTCTGCCTTACAACCCGACGACCAAGTGATTGATGTCACCCCGGAGCCGTCTGAAGACGAGCCATCCAAAGCTCTGGTGCCGCAGGCTGGCGGCGTTCTGGTTCCACCGCCGCCTCCTCCGATGGAAGTGGTCTCCAGCGAGCATCATGAAGAAGACGTGGTGTATGACTACGACTACGTTCGCAAGACGTTATTTCATCTGATCGAGAAAGGCAACGAGGCCCTGGACCATCTGCTGCCACTAGCCAAGGAGTCCGAGAGCCCACGCTCATTCGAGGTTATGCATATGTTGCTCAAAACCACTTCAGAAATGGCTAGGGATCTACTAGGCCTTCACAACTCGATGAACGACATTCAGGCTGGGCAAGAAAAGCCGAAGAACGATGGCAACGTTACAAACATCCAGAACAACACTGCTGTATTCGTGGGCACGACCACCGAGCTTCAGCGGATCGCCCGCCAGGCACTGCTAGATAAAGGTGAATGATCGTCAAACGAGTCTGCAGCAAGTGTGGAATATCCAAACTCCCGGAGATTTTAAACGCCGACAGTCTGTTCTTCTTGATAAAGGTGAATAACCGCCGCCAAAACCGGCACCACCTTTTATGAACGAGCACCGCGCGTAGTTCATCCCCTGTCTACTCGGTCCAAAAATCAGTCATCAAAAGCGCGAACGGCATTAGGCGTCTCCATATTTCACTCTACAGGCGGGATTGGCACCGGCCTCGCGTTGGCGCAGGGCAAGCGCCAACGCTGCTGCTTTCGCTTCACGTAAGGTCTTGAACGTTTGTGGGTGGCTGACGATCCACCATCGGCAACAAGCTGAAGCGCTATACTCGGTGGGTCGCTTGGGTGCGTACATTTGGCTAACATCGCTAACCAAAGCCGACCAGCCGTTCCCAATGTTGCCAGTAGACCAATACCATGTGTGAAACGTGCCTTCAAGTACGGACCACTCGTAGTCGTCGATGGATGTGATCACTTGATGCCCAACCTGAGCTTCCCCAGTACGTATTCCAGCGTTTCGATGCGTGAGATAAGCTCGGCTCGGCGTATTCCGACTTTCGCGCGGTTGCCTTGAACTTCGGCCAGTTCTTTGCGGCTGACCTCCAGCAGTTTTTGGAAGTCCTGAACGGCTATGTGCTTAGCGTTGCACGGCGTGCATAACTTGCGTCCGTCATCCAGGACCCAAGAGATGCCGTCCATACCGCAGCCGTCACAGCGGTAAGGGTTGACGAAATCGGTCATTCGGCTCCCGGCACCACATATTGCTCGTCGGTGATGTGGGTGAAAAGATGACGATAGAGGCTCATGATGACCGTGGACATCCACACGGTGCTGTAATCGCCCCGCATGGCATGAATTCTCCACACAAGGTCGTTGCAGTAAGCGAATGTCATCCAGTCCTCTAGGCGTTCTTTGTCGTTGGGGTCGAACTTGAAGTGGATCTGAGCATGCCGACCGTCGTCCAATATGCTCATAGTAAATGTTCCAGAAACAGTGAACTCACCTTTAGGCATTTGCGGTTGTGTTGGGGTCATAGATCCTTGATATTGACCGAGGGTCAGTCAACAGCCGAGTATTTACACTTACACATGTCAGGCAATTCAGCGAACCACGCTCTGTGCTCTTCGCTGCCAGGTCGGACGTAGAACACGTCTACCCCTTTTGGGAAGCTGATTGCACCTTGTGCCTTCGGGGCTGGCCGCGTTTCAACCAGATAGTCCTTGCCGAGTGCGCGACGCTCCATGTCCTCCAGGGTGCAACGATTGCATTGACCCATCAGACAACCGACAGGTTCCTGCGTGTCGTCTGGGCGGCGTCGATCTCGCGCGCTTTCTGGAACCGTTCTTTGAGGCGGTTCGCAGCTTCCAGCGCGATCTCTTGAGCCATGTGATGGCCGTTGCCGTAAAGCAGACCCAGGCCCTCGGCGCGCTCATACACCAGCGCCGCCGTGTAGACGGCGTTGTTGATGTCGGTCGCCATGTCCCCCTCTATTTGGGTCCGCTCCTCTTCGGTGATTGGCTCGCTATTTCGTAGCTTTTCTTCTACTGCCGCTCTCACACCCATGCGCAATGTGGCACCTCCATTCGTTATTCTAGCATGGCTGGCTGTCGCTTGTCAAGCTAAATATCTTTCAGGTAAACCCATGGCCAATCCCCAAACCTCCGTGTTCCCCGGTTCCTTGCCGACTGATGCTACTCTGTTTGTTGCGACCAACAGAGGTGCTAGTCAGTTAACTGCCGACCTTACCACCACGCAAACGACCCTCCCAGTAGAGGACGCGTCCAAGTTCGCAGTGCCGTGCCTGGTCCAAATCGACACCGAGATCATCAACGTAACCGATACCTCCGGTAACAATCTCATCGGCTGCACAAGAGGATTCGACAGCACTACGCCAGCCGTACACCTGACCGGCACGTACGTCAAATGCTATATCCTGGCCCACCACCACAACCAGATCGCGGCTGAGATTAAAGCTATCTGTGTGGCGCTAGGGCAAAACCTGGATAACGTGGTCACTGTTACGGATGAGGCCGGTGGGGAACTCACCGGAAACTTCGCCAATCTCCGACTGTTACCGAATGGCGTGGCTGCCGGAACTTACGGCAGTACTGCCAACACGCCCGTCGTTACGGTGGATCTTGAGGGACGTATTACCGGCATCACCACCACCGCATCGGGTGGCACCGGCAACCGCATTTTGCCCATATTCTACAAAGCCGCCATCGCACAGGGCAGTAACGCAGTGCTTGGCTTTAGCTTTGGGCTAACGCCCGCTTCGCCCTCTGCGGTGGTTGCCAACCTGGGTACCCAAATCTATGGCGTTGCGCGATTCACAGAAGGTGTCGCTCAAACCGTTCAAGACCATTTTTGGCTTCCCGACGACTGGACCGGCATGCTGGACTTGGACATCTACTGGCGTTCGCCCATCGCCATTGGTGCGGTCACCTGGCAGGTAGAACTTGCTGGCATGCGCGCCATGACCGCTTCAGATGTGGCCTGGACGGCTAGCGGCCAAGTGACCGATTTAGCTACCACGCCCCTCAATGGCATGAACATGTGCACCATTGAGAACATCACCGGCACGGGCATCCAGCCGGGCGACGAACTGTTCTTCCAATTTGGCCGACTAGGCACAGACTCCGGCGACTCTATGAACGCTGCCGCCGACTTGATCGCCTTGCGCTTCCGCGTTCGCCGTAACTGGACCCTCGGTTCTACCTGGGCTTAGAAGCGTCTTTGGGCAGGTGGGGTTCGTCGCCGCCTCGGCGGGGCACCCCCGATGGTGACGCCCTTCCGCAAACCCGCAATACACGTGTAGAGATATAACTTACTTGGTCGTTGGGGCATCCATGCTGATGTTGCCCGTCAAGCCCACACCGCGAACATACCACCAGTGTATCACACGATAAAACTGGCTTGCCAACCCTAAATACTAGCAGGTGGAATATGGCACTCATCTTCATGGACGGGTTCGATTACTACACGGCAGCACAGGCTGGCCGTAGATGGGCTTTTGTTGGCCCAGGTGGGCAAACTTGCGCGGGTCGGTTCAACGGTCAAGGCTGGCTGTGGACTGGTATCACATCGCCCACTGCGATGTTCACCACTTTTGCCAACACCGCTACCCTTACGGTCGGGATGGCGTTTTCGTTTGACTCGTTCAGCGGCTCAGAGTCTTTAGTTAACCCATTTTTGATCTTTCAGGACGCCGGGGGCAACACCCAGGTCGACGTGCGTGTGGGCACCGATAACACGAACGGATATTTCCAAATCCGGAACGGCAGCGGCACAGTTTTAGCCACCCCCAACTTCAACACGTTTTCGTTTGGATACTGGAATTATTTGGAATTCCAGGTGACTTGCGACCAGTCTGCTGGGGTTATTGAGCTGCGCCTCAATGGCACTACAGCAGTACGGACAACAGGAATCAACACTCGTCCGCATACGGCCACCCTGATCAGCCGCATGGTGCTCCAGCCCATCGATTTTGCGGGAGCGGCCATCAACGAGAAGTTTGACGACCTTTACCTGTGTGACAGTACAGGGACGTTCGACAACACCTTTTTGGGTGAATGTCGTGTGCAGACCAACTATCCGTTTGCCGATGGTAACGAGGTGGATTTCGTTCCTAAGACGGGGATTCTACACTACGCTATGGTCAATGAGCCCCAAAGCGACGACGACATCAGTTACGACGCTGGTAGCGGAATAGGGCAGCGTGAACTTTTCCAGATTACTCCATTCAGTTTCAATGGAACCATCTTTGGCGTGCAGGTCAATGTTACACAGAGGAAAGACGATGTTGGTAACAGAACCATCGCGGTGGAAAACCGGCAGGGTATCGTCGATTACGAGGGTGCGCCGGTAATGAGTCTCAGTCAGTATGCCATCAGCAGCCAGATTTGGCAGGTCAACCCCAACGGCGGTGCCACGTGGACTCTTTCTACCCTTAACGCGGCGCAATTTGGCATTGTCATCAAGAGCTAGCTATGGCGCTGCAATTCATAGAGGGTTTCGACCTGTTCACCGACCTCGGTGGATATTTGGACCAACGCTGGCTGGCTGGCAGCGGCGGCGGTCCCCAGGGTGGCCGCTATGGCGGGCAAGCATGGGCCATCAACGGTTTCATACAGAAGCAGTTTACACCGGGTAACTACATTGTTGGGTTTGCCTACCAGGCAAGCCAGCCAGACCAAGACTTCTTTGATATCCTCACTACGACTAGTGGAGGCGCAATTGTCCCAGCAGTATCCTTATCTTTCGGTGGCACGTCACCCAGGGGTTTGGTCGAAGTTTTACTGGGCGAATCGCCAATCGGTTATTATTACCCTAACAGCATCTGGCAGTACTTCGAGTTTAAGTGCATTAACGGGCAGGTAGAGATGCGGGTCGACGGGCGAGTGGTAGCTAGCTTTTCAGGGCCGAATCTTGTGTCCGGCTTTAACTGGACCAGCAGCTTTTACACCGGCAACAACGCCGCCATCGACGACATTTATGTTTGCGACTTAACCCCAACGAGCCCGGCAATCAACCCCGACATCTTCACAGACTATTTGGGTGATATTTCTGTCAGGGGCTTCACGCCGACCAGCGTAGGTAGCGTCAATCAATGGGCTCCCGCTACCGGGGCCAATAACCCAGCCAACAAAGTGGCGATGGTCGCCGGAATACCCACCAGCCATAATGAAACAGGCTATTACAACTCCAGCTTGACTATTGGTTCAGAAGACCTCTACAAGGTTACGCCGCAGACCAGGGGTGCGCCTAAAGCCATTCAGTTCAATGTCACGCACTGTAAAGATAGCTCAGACCTGCGATCTGCCGCAACAGTCGCGCGGGTAAATGGTAGCAACTTCGTCGGTTTGCCCTCGCCGTGCTACACGTTCTATCGCACCATGACCGTTTTAATGCCGGTCAACCCGAGTACCAATGCGGTCTGGTCATTGGCCACAATCAGTGCGGCAGAGTTCGGCGTGGAGATTGCCGCTTAAATTCTAAATACTACCGGAACTTCTATGCTGCTTTTCTTCGACGGTTTCGACCACTACAATGCGTGGGATGGCGCGTCAGGCCGCAAATGGGACGTGGGCTCCAACGCTACCCCGTATGCCGGAAGATTTGAGGGCCAAGCAGTGGTTCCTGGTGCCTTGTACGGCACCATGTACCTCACTAAGACAGTGCGCCACTGTAACACAATGATTGTCGGCTGTGCCCTGATCTTAGGCAATTACCAGAATGTTGGTTTCATGGTGTTCTCTGACGATAACGGACCACAACTTGTCATTGGCACCGACACGATTACAGGTCATCTGACCTTCACCTGTGGCAGCACTGTTGTCGGCACTAGTGGCATTGCTCCACCGGTAGGCATATGGTGCTATCTGGAAGTAAAATTTCAACCTGGCGGTCTGCTGGTTGTTTATCTTAACGAAGTTCAGGTCGCAAGTTTTTCCGGAGTGCCGGATAACCAAGGCTCTGGTTACGTCGACAAAATCACGTTCCAAGCAGGCTCCGGTGACTTCGGTGAACCGGTCAACGCCCCCATCGTCGATGACCTCTACATTCTGGATACGCTGCCTGACATCATCAGCGGCAACACCGATTTCCTGGGCGATGTGCGCGTACAGACCAGGTTGCCTGATGCAGCGGGAACAGGCGGCACTGCCTGGACCCCGGCAATGTTGGCTGCTGGGCAAACCGCACTACTGTCGTCAGCCAACCGCGCCGACCAAGTCAACGCCCCGGTAGTTGACATGGGCAACTCCGCGCTATATAACTACGACGGCACAGTCAATGATGTTGACTTGTATAGCATTGCTAACTTCAGTGTTGCTGGTGCCATCTACGGTGTGCAGTCTACCCTGGTCTTTCGAAAGGGCGACGTCGGTACGCGTTCCGTGCGTCACATGATTGATACGAACAGCGGTGGCCCAATGGATGGCGGCGTAGACTTCGACTGTTACAGTAGTTATACCATGGCGACCAAGCTGTGGACTGCCAACCCCGTCACCGGCCTTCAATGGAGTCTGGTAGATTTAAACGCCGCTGAGTTTGGTGTCAAAATCTCAGTGTAACTAAATAAACATGTGAGCAGACAATACCGACAGTATTATGAAGAGCACAGAGAGCGTATTAAGGCACAGACGCGAGCATACCGATTAGCGCACAAAGCACAGAAGCCGCCCGAACCGGATTTACCCGAAGAAGAGTGGCGCGCCACACCAGGTTGGCCTTATTCAGTCAGCAACCAGGGCCGCGTTCGCAACTGCCGCAACGGCCACGTTTTAGAACATTGCTATGATTCCGATGGGTATGCAAAGGTCGTGCTGAATGACGCGCCGCGACGTCGGAATAACGCCAAAATTCATATGCTAGTATCCGAAGCATTTTTAGGACCACAACCACCTGGGGCACAAGTTAACCATAAAGATGGCAACAAGCGCAATTCCGCTGCGGATAACCTCGAATGGGTGACCCCCAAGCAAAACATGCAACATGCCCACAACAAAGGCCTGGCTGCTGACCGCTCTGGCATGAATAATCCGATGGCGAAACTTACTAATTCTGACGTAGCAGACATTCACCGCAAATATTATGCCGGTAACGTCACTCATCACATACTCGCGGATGAGTTCAATGTATCGCGGGCGACAATAAGCCTTTTGCTGAACGGTAAACGTTGGGCAAAGGTAAGCATTTAGGAGCAATATGTCAATTCAATATGACGTTGGCGGAACCAGGACGAGCTCGACATTCACGGGGGACACCAAAGGTAACCTCATCAACGGTATCGAGGCTGGCATGACCGCCGCAGGTTGGAGCGAAATCACCCGCACTGCGTCCGTTGACATTACGTTCCAGTCCATCGCTACGCCCGCCGCTGGCAACCAGATATGCGTCCGCGTTTGGGACGATGGTGCGAATTGCGTGCGTGTGCGTCTGTCAAACGTGGCTGGCACCGTTGTACAATCAAGCTCCTGTTATCTTTTACCGGCTGCTTCCAAAACATGGCAGATTGTCGCCAACCGGTATCAAGCAGCAATTTGGGTGCCGGGCTCTATTGCGGCGCGAGACTTCGTAATTTTCAGCGCCTTGTACATTCCGCAATCACTTTGGGCTGGTAGCCCACCGTTAACCACTTCGGCGGTCATCATGGGCAATGCCAACACTGACACAGATGCTACCATCCGAGGCAGCATGCGTACCGGGCTCTCGGTGGGCGGACCCAACGGCACAGGCAACGGTTTCGCAATTCGCAACGCTGCCGGAATGGAATGGACTTCGGGCGCTACGGCAATAGGCACACCGACCCTCGTGATACCACAGGGAGCCGACACGGCTTTCACGACCGGTTACACCTGGGATGACGATTCGGCCTTTGTCTCCGAACCGCTCGTGGCCTGGGGCACTCCTGACACCACCACGATTGCCAAAGTACGCGGTCAGTTCTGGGACGGGTTTGTGGCGACCGAATCATTTCCGATGGATGACACCACCACGTTTGACAGCCACAACTGGGTCAACCTCACTTCCAACAACAATGGGGCCGCTGGTAGCATGATGCGCGGCTCGCTCTGGATCGCGACCCCATAATGCCCTCTTTATCCAGTTACGGGTTAGCAGCGGTTATTAATGCTCTGCTTCGCCAACAGAGCTACACGGCTACGTCTGTGTACCTGGCATTGTACGTGACGGACCCCGGAGCGGGAGACACCGGCACTGAAGTGAGCGGCAGCGGTTATGCTCGCATGCCCATCGTCTTCTCAGCTCCAGTGTCGGGCGTGACCAGCAACAGCAATGCTATTATCTTCCCTGCGGCAATCACTGACTGGGGTGTCATCGGCTTTGCTGGCATCCGCGATGCTGCGACGGGCGGGTACCTACTGTTTCATGGTCCGCTGAACGCCACCGAAACTGTCCTCGCCAACGATGCGCTTGAATTCGGGGTGGGCGAGATCGTGTGTACGCTGGCTTAGCTATGAGGAGCTTTCGTCAATTTATAACCGAGTTGCTCGACAAGCCACTGCCGTGGAAATGGGTCCGGCAAGACCCCAGAACGGTATGGACGGCCCGCTTTACTACGCCCAAGGGCTTCATTTACGACGTCGACTTCGACTATTTTACCGATCCACAAGACCAAAGAAGCATCGAGTTAGTCTTCTCAATTAACGAGCGTTTGACGCCTACCGAAGTCTGGGTCGAACTGGGGTTTGACACCCCCGAGTCGATCCACAAGGCGATGGCTAAACCTTGCGGCATCACCAAAACTGGCGATGAGCTCTTCGTGTTCGCGACGGTCGTTCAGATCGTCAAAGACTTTTTCACACAGGACGTGCCAAAATGGCACTATCTCAGCTTCAGTGCCGCTGAGCCGTCACGCAAACGGCTTTATGATAGATTCGCCCAAATGATCGAGCGCTCGCTTCCAACCGGTTACGAGATTAACACCACTGAAGACGATCGATCACCGGAGCGGTATTACCGCATCTGCAAAAAAGACGGTCCTGACTTCTAAGCCGGTATAGTCTCGCAATAACCGCTCTTTCGTTCGGCCCGCATGTTGAGCTGCAGGAAATTGGTGTCGGGCGAAAACTGCAGGTAGATGTCCAACTCAAAACTGTGGTCGTTGATCACCTGCGCTGTATTGTTGGTTTCGTCGCATATTGCGACGTAATCTGTGAAAGCGCCCATCTTTTTAAGCTGGGCCAGCCGTGGTTCCACCACCGCCAACGTTCGGTCACGAGTCGCTTTGTCGTTGCACTCAAAAAGCACTTCGCCGATGCGGCAGCCAAGCCATTCTTCCAGCTCATCCAAAAATACGCGTTGCGCCGTCGTAGGATGTGCATTGCCGCGTTCCGGATATTGTTTGATGCCAGCGGCGAGTGCGATCGGGGTCGCAAAAAGGTTGAATAGCAACTGCCGTCTGCTTTGTTGTTCCATCAGTATTTCCTCACGTTCCACCTATATCCGTACCCGTCGCCGTACGTTTTAGCGTACTTGGATTCTCTGAGATTGACGCGCCAGAATTCTGGTTTTGTGGCCGCGTCATAGAAGTTGCTCATTTGACCGTTGTAGGTGCTGTAGGCCCACCGCGATTTGAAGGGCAGCTCGCCTGCCTTGGGATTCGGCAAGATTGCAACGTATGGCACATAATAGAAAGAGGCGTGATACTCGCTTTCCTTGAACCCCACGTATGCAGCGCCGGGCGCGATCACATTGGTTACAATCGGCTTCATGCCAGACTGCACATGCGCTTCATGAGCGTCGTCGGGGTGTGCAATCACGTACGGCGTGCCTAAATGGCGCATGACGTCCCAGTCTCCCGGCGAAGCCAAACTAGCCACTGTGCCAATCACCGCTCGGTCAGTGTGGCACGCGAAATCATAGGGGCTCTTCAGTGGTGTAGACCGTGAACACACCGCACGCTTTTTCAGCCGCTGGTCGGTGAAGTCAGGCCGGTCGAAGCCCCATTCTTTGCGGCTCGGCCAGTCCAGCGCCATGCTCTGCCAGTCTTGCTTGTTTTCCAAGATGCGATAGTATGTCAACGGCAGTTCACCGTACAACTCCATGCCATCGGTAAAAGCTAGCCCGTTCATCTGGAAGATCAAGGCGGCGGGGCGGGTCATCGGGAAAATGCCACCTAGCCGAAGAGTGAGCATTCTGCTGAACTGGTCAGGGAAAATCGTTTCGATAATGGCATCGTCGATTACTGCTCCAAAACCTGGGTCCTTTTGTATCCATTCGTTGTGGTGGCGCATGTTCTGCTGAACCACTGCTACCACAGCCTTTTGGTGTCTGGTCAGTTCTGGGGCGGGCACGAGTTCGGCCTGACGCGGTACCGCCAATGCCAAGGGAGCAGATAAAGCTGTTTGGAAAAAGTTACGCCTGGTGGGCATTTCTTAGCCTCTCAAAGAATTTCCGCAGCACTAACGGCTCCAGAAAGATGGTGTTGGTTGTGCTGATGCCATTTTCCGTGGTAAGTTCGATGGAGTGGCCGTCATATTGTTGTACGTACACGGCGTCTCCCAGGTACTCCTTTTCAGGCATGACTCCATGGTAACACGTTTGGCTGGAAAGTGTCAATCTAGATACGGGGTGGTTAGCCGCAGCGACGCATATCTCTACGAGCACGATCTAGGTCTGTTTTATAGATGCCTAACGAAAGTACAGCACTGGAGTATAAAAGAGGCCACCAGGCAAAGCTACGTGTTGTCTGAGCAGCGTGGCCGGGAGTATGAGCCTTACCAATGTTCCGATTGTGGAGCTTACCATGTTGGGCGGATCAGCAATACCAGAGCCAGGACCGCTGCTGATTTTGCCCGTTGGGAGGATGACGGTGGCAGAACATAGTTGGTGGTGTGCCCGGTGCGGCGTGCGAGATTCATCAAAGGTCAAATACTGCTGGGGTCACTGCCAGCATGAGTATAGTTTATGTTGCGACCCGACTTGTATGATGTGTACGTTCAGACGGTTGTGGGAGCGCGATCTAGCGGAGGCAGCGCGGTGGGAAGATGACGGTGGGCTATAGTGGTCATGCATCGGCTAGCCACTGCGCCGCTGGCCCCGTCCCGGCGTGTGAGCACCTAGGGTCGTGGCCGGGGCTCTGGTAGATTTTCCAGAAAGCCCCACACTCGCACTTCCAACCGAAAATAGTGCCGTCAATCGAGCTGTACATCGGCGAAATGCCAGCGAATTTACCGACCAAGGCTTTGTTTCGCTGCTCGGCTTTGGCATTGATTTGGTCAAAACGATCGAAAGCGCTCATGCTACCTCAAGTTCCGGCTCGGCATCCGGCAGGGCGACACCGCGTTTGACCGCCAGGTCGCGGGCCTCTTGGCAGGGCACACAATAGCGCGCCCACGGCAGTACCTCCAAACGCCTCGGCTTGATTGGTTCCTCACACTCCATGCAGACGCCATAGGATTCGTCTTGAATGCGGTCCAAGGCCAGCCGAATTTCACGGAGAGTAGTCATCTGGCTTTTCTTGTACATCGCCGACTGGTCGCGCACTGCGGCCTCGACGGCCACGCCGACCTCATCGTCGCCACCGTTATCGATTTGGATAGTGCTGCGGTCGCCAAGGCTTATGGCGATCTCACGCGCTTTGGTTTCTAGCTGTAAACGAATTTCTGAATGGGTCATATAATCATTAGACCGCATCGGAACCCAAATCGGCAAGTTCCCCAGTGAGGGTACAGGACGACCTTTACGGTTTTAACTTTGAACTAAATATCAGCGACTTTGAACTAAATATCAGCGACTTACCTCATAGGAGAGAATATGTCTACTTCGGGCAAAGGCGACAACCTCAGGAACAACATGCTAGACACGGTGCTCGGCGGACCCGTCTACACGCAAGTCTCCCCGGTTTGGGTCGCGCTATACACAGCGGCACCGACTTCTTCGGGCGGCGGCACGGAGGTAACTGGTGGCGGCTACGCGCGGCAGTCCCTGACCAATAATTCCACAAACTGGCCCGCAGCCAGCAGCTTCACCAAGGCCAATGGCACGGTGGTGGATTTCGGAACAGCCACGGCGGCGTGGGGGACCATCACGTACGGAGCTCTTTTGGATGCCGGTACGGGTGGCAACGTGCTTTATTTCGGCCCGCTAACCGCTTCCAAGACTATCAACTTGGACGACGGGTTCAAGATTCCCATCGGCGGTTTGACCCTGACGGAGGCGTAATGTTGCCATTTGCCACGGCCCCTAACTCGCGCACAGGCACTTCAGAAGCTGAATAGGTAAAACGATGGCCAACTTCATGTACGACAAAGCTCTGGAGGCTTTCGCCCAGGCCGAAATCAACCTGCTGACCGATAACATCAAGTGTATCCTGGTGGACGCGACCGTATATATCGCCAGCTCAGCCAGTGATCAGTATTTTGCTATTGTGCCTTCGCTGGCTGTCATCGCGACCAGCCCCAACCTCAGCGGCAAAAGTGTGACGGCGGGCTGCTTTAGCGCTGCTGGCATCACTTTCTCCACCGTAACGGGGCCGACCTGCCAAGCCATGGCCATCTACAAGGACACTGGCGACCCGGCCACCAGCCCGCTGATCTGCTACCTAGACACCAACTATACCAACCTACCGGTAATCCCGAACGGCGGCAACGTAGACGTATCGTGGCCCAGCGGCCTCAACAAGATCTTCAAACTTTGATGTGCACTGGGCAAGACTTCGATCATTTGGCATCCTCACTGAACAGACGGTACTCGCATCCCTGAATGGAGTCGGACAGCACTTTGTGACGCGCCAGCCGGGTCTTGAGGCGGTCGAGGGTGGTCTTCAGGGTATCGAGTGTCTCCTGGTCATCCATGGCTTCGCCCTCGCCGACGCGGATGATGGATTGTGCATGGGCGGCCAGGGCTTTGATGTATGGTAAGTCGGCGATCAGATCGGCGGCCTGCATCTCAATGACTTTGCACTGAGCGTTGATGTGGGCAATACGATTGGCTTTTGTGGTCATGCGAGTCCTCTTAGGGTGGTCATGGCGACGATAGCGGCACGTTCATCAATAGTGCAATGTACATGACTGCCCCATTATAGCACGTTCGGGTCGCAGTCATTAAGCCCTGCGCAAGCTACTAAAAGTATGGCCGACGTCAGTTGGTTATTGCTGGTGGTCCAGGTACCGAAATGCCGCCCGAACCAGAAAGAGCGCTGCCGAAGCCAACGCCACGAACGCCATCAACAGGGTATACTCAATCAAGTCCTGGCCCTGCTCGCCGTTCCAAAAGTTCCGTAAGAATGTGCTCCTTTTCTGCTGTCCAATAAGCCATTTTACCATGGCGGGGTTGATTTTGTCAAGTGTTTATAGATAATACGGACTGCCATAATCAGTGGTGGAACCACTTGGAGCAATAATGGCCACAGAAAACTTTTATGACGCTGTGGGTTTAACTCAGCTCGCGATGGGCCGAGCCATCACCAACGCAGACACAACCTTTACGGTCACCACCAACCAAACCATGGTAGCGGTAACCGGTCTCAGCCAGTTCCGTTTCATGTTCCAAGATGGCACCGACGAGATTTGTATCTGCTCCAACGTCGCCAGCAACACTTGGACTGTTTCGCGCGGCCAGGAAGGCAGCAGCGCGATGGGCCACATCGACGGTACGCGCATTGTCCCGGTCATCACGGCAGCAGGTTTGGCGACAATTTCGGTCGGCACCACACTCAACTGGCGTGGCACCTGGTCGCCCAGCATCACCTATGGTCTGAACGACGCCGTCTCTTTTAATGGCTCATCGTACGTATCAACCAACGCCAGTAACACCAGCAACCAGCCCGACACCAATCCCAGCGACTGGACATTGATCGCTCAGAAAGGTGATCAGGGTATCCAGGGCACCACTGGCTCGCAAGGTATTCAGGGTACACAAGGTATTCAGGGTATCCAAGGCGTGCAAGGTGTCCAAGGCCCCATTGGGCCGGGCTTCGCGTGGCGCGGCACCTACAACCCCGCCACCGCATACTCGGCGAACGACGTCATCGGTTACAACGGCTCCGCTTACGTGGCACTGGGCAGCAGTACCGGCCACCAGCCCGACACTCATTCTGCCGACTGGAGTATTTTTGCGGCAGGCTCCGGAATGGTCTGGCTCGGTGCATGGAACAGCACCACCGCCTACGCCATCAACGACGCCGTCAGCTTCAACAGCTCTTCTTATATCTCGTTGGTCACTGCCAACTTCGGTCATCAACCCGACACCAGCCCGAGCGACTGGGGTTTGATGGCGGCAGCGGGCAGCGCTGGCATGACGGGCGAGATCATCGGCCAAGTCCTGTATCTGGACGATAAACCGTCCGACATCGCCAGCTATTTTTCGCTGCTGAACATTCCTGTCGACACCTATTCGGAGGTGGCTACACCCGTTGCCGTCAATTCCGGGGCCGGTGAAGTGTTGATCGGCGCATTTGCCACGGACTTAGGCAACCCTGGCAGCTCACAAATTCCTGGCGGGCCTTGGACCTTTAACGTCTGGGCCGATGTGGACGACTCCACCGCGTCCTCGCAGGTCAAAGTGCGCGTTTATCACCGCACCACTGGAGGCACCGAAACCGATCTGTTCAACGACCAAACCATCAGCTTGACGACCGTAGCAGGCAGCTTATACCAAATTCAGACCACGCAACCAGACATCCAGATCGTAAACTCCGACCGTATCGTCTTCAAGTTTTTCGCGGTGTCTGCGTCCGGCAGCAACCGCACCGTGACCATGTACTGGAACGGTTTGGCCCACTACAGCAACGTCAAGTCACCTATCACCGTCATCGGGACGGCGGGTGGCAGCGGAGGAGGCGGGGGAGACTGGATCGAAGGCACCACAGATCCACCAACATTAAGCGCCAGCGACGGCGTCATGTACCTGGTTCTTGATTCGACATCAATTGGCACCTTGGTCGGCGGCGATTTCGGCGGTACTCTCACCGTTCCGCGCGTCATCGGCATTCAGGGTACGCCGATCAGCATCACCACCCCAACAGACGGGCAGGTTTTGCAGTACAGCAACATTGATGCGCAATGGGAGCCCAAGACCATTGACAGCGTAGGCACATTCGCAAGTTTGCCCACATCCGGCATGTCTCTGGGCGATGTGTATAAATGCATCGACGCGCCATACGAATTTGTATACGACGGCACCATCTGGAAAGCGTTCGGTTTGACGACCAGTATGGTGAATCCGATTGATTTGACGGCATTTACCGCCGCCGATACTGGGTCAGCAACCGTAGTAAATTACGGTTCGGTATCCCTTACACACAACATTGGTAGCCTTGATGTGGTTGCCCGCTACACAACGCCAATATCCGGCACACCGCCGTTCAGCGTTACGACATGTGTTCAAAGGTTCATACCGTATAACGGTGATTCACATATAGGTTTGGTGCTGCAAGATAGTGCAAGTAGTAGAATACTGTTTTTCCGCATCCACAACAACGGCTCATTTATTATTTCTCATTACAATACATCCACATCCAACAATGCTGATGTCGGTGCTGCCAACCCATCATCTTCTGGCAACATTTTCCTTTATTGCCCGATATGGTTGCGTATGACCATCAGCGGCGGCACTATGACGGCATCGTACAGCTATGATGGTACGCAGTTCATCGATCATTATTCCGAAAGCTCTACCGCATGGTTAACCTCTGCGGTGGCTGCGGGTATTGGTTGGAACAACTGTTACGGGAACTTTACATCGTTTGTGGTAGCATAGATGACCGACACCCCAGCCAACGTGGCTGCCATCTGGCGCTGGCTGCGCGGCTTTCATTCTTCCCGATGCCCACATAAAAGTCGGCACCCATATAAATCCTTAAGAGAACATCATGCCAAACGGTGACATTTACCAAAGAATATCGGGAGCGTGGACCAAGGTCGGCACAATTGCCGGTCCTGCTGGAGCAACAGGTCCTCAGGGTCTCACGGGGCCTGCTGGAGTCACAGGCGCTACCGGACCAACAGGACTGACAGGTGCTGGCGTCACAGGTGCTACTGGACCTGTTGGAGCTACAGGACCGACTGGTGCAAGTGGTTCTATTGGAGCAACTGGTTCAGGAGGAACCAGCACAGGTGTGATTCGTTATGGAACAGGTACTCCTAATGTTGGTCCAATAACAGTAGTGAATCATGCCATTGACACAGCAGGAACAAATCCATGGTTTACAGGTGTTACTGTAACTGCAGGAAATGTCCTTTTTGTTGTTCATTCTGGTAATGGTTCGGGCACGTCAGTTATAACCGATACTCTTTCAAATTCATATACTCTTGTCGCAACAATTTCAGGCGCTTCTGCTCCATATGGACGATATACAACAACATATGTTTGGTCTGCACCAGTAGTAAGTAGTGGAGCATTAACAATCACTCAAACTGGAACTTTTGGCATAACAACTCCCGCAAATGCAGGATCTAACAATGGTGGAAACCTTTATGTTGTAGAATTTTCAGGTGTTGATGCGACCACACCAGTATCACAGTATTACGCCGATCCAAATGATTTTGGTCATACATTTTCTGGGTCCTTGTCTGCAGGACAGATAACATTGATTGCCGCTTCGCAAGACTACTATAATGTAGGATCTTGGTCGTCTAATGGAGGCACAACAACAATTGATATAAGTCAGGGCGTCTCAGTAGTTGGTTATTCATTAGCAACAGCAATAGGATACACAGTGCCAGCTGGGGCTCCTGGTTGTTCGATTTCATTGGTTCTCAATCCTTCTATTCCTGTAGGTGCCGATGGTGATTGGTGGTTAGAAACAACAACGGGAATATTATGGGGACCCAGAACGTCAGGAGTATACAGTGAAGTTGAAGGATTTGTTCCTGGTGGCGGTGCTAGTGGTTACGTACTAGGCAAAAATAGCAGCTCTGATTGGGACGTTTCTTGGGTTGCTGGTGGTGGTTCTGGCGGCGGTGCAACAGGTGCAACTGGACCATCAGGAGCGACTGGACCCATTGGATCTAGTGGTTCTCCAGGAGGAGCCGGTGCTTCTGGTGTTACTACTTTAGTGGTTGTGAATCAGTTTACCGAACTGATTCCCACGATGACTGCTAATACTGCTCCATCGGGAACAGCCTCCGCATCAACACATTATACCGGTCGTGACGCCTTTAATGCATTTCAGGAAGCAGCTTATACTTCTTCGAATGGGTGGATTTCCGATGGTTCGTCTCTTCCTCAGTGGTTGCAGTATCAGTTTGCCTCCGCACAAACTATTGCACAATATACAATCACACCATGGTGTAGTGACACTTTTCCATCCAGATCACCAAATACGTGGACACTTGAAGGTAGTAATGATGGATCGTCTTGGACAACTCTGGACACACAAACGGCGTGGACAGCTTGGGTTTTTGCTGCACCAGCATTCTTTACTCTATCTGCTCCTGCAACTTACAGTTATTTCCGTTTATATGTGACTGCGAATGGCGGAGACTCATATGCAGGTGTTGGAAATTTCGGAGTACTTTCTATTAATCCAGCGCAGGGCGCTACTGGCCCACAAGGAGCTACAGGCGCTTCCGGTAGTGGCGGTGGAAGCTCGCCGCTCACCACGAAGGGCGACATCTATGGGTTCGACACGGCGGCGGACAGGATTCCAGTCGGCAGCGATGGGCAGATTCTCACGGCGGACAGCACTCAGGCGCTTGGGGTGAAGTGGGCTGCTGGTGGCGGCGGAGGTGCAATAGTCCTGTTGGAAGAACATACGGCGGATAACAGCAGCGGCACTTTGAGTTTCACTAGCTCGATTTCTTCTGCATTCGATGAGTATCAAATTGAGATTGTGGGGCTGCAAACTGCAGGCAGCACAACTGTCGGATTCAGATTTTCAACCGATGGCGGAGTAACGTACGATTCAAGCTCCATCTATGAAAGGGCACTAAACTACAACTACGGAGGTGGTACCGGCAACTATACACAGTCAAGCGAGAACCAGACATATCTTAGAGATGCATCCACCGACGTTAGCGGCAACTATCCCATCGTGGGGCGCATCACACTTTATAACCCAATGGGCAGCGCATATAAGCTCATGCTATCTCACCTTTTCTCAAAAGGTTCGGGAGATGCATCTCCCGAAAGCTTAATTGGGGCTGGCAGCTACAAAAACAATGCCGCTGTGGATGCCTTGCAGTTTTTCACGGGCGCGGGGAATTTTGCATCAGGATCAATTCGTATCTATGGAATTACAGCTGCTGGAGCAACTGGTTCTGGAGGAGGTAGCGGCATCGTACCACCCGTTTTAAGCAGCATGACCGCGGTAGGTACGCCCTCAGCGACAGTAACTCAAGATGGACCATTCGTCGACGTGTTTGCAGATTTCAATCAGAGTGCTTATTATGCAGTATCGTTACCTTCGCCACCTTACACTGTCATCATGAAGTGTGAGTTTCAGCTATTCAACGTCAACTATAATTTGCTTGGTTTGAGTCTCGCGGATGCGACAGGAAAAGGTCGCTCGCTACTTTACATGTGCAACGCAGGAGGCTTGCAATTTTGGATCAACCAAAATAACGCTGGATACAACTGGCAATCAGACTGGTGGCATTCTTTCACGAGCGGACCGGCGCAAGATGGCGTGACATTCAAAGTCACAGATGACGGAACTACGCGCACCTGGTCGGTTGGCTCCAGAAATTCGAAGCCATGCGCGTTAACATCTGAATCGAACACCAACTGGATGACGCCGACACTAGCTTATTGGGGTATTGGATCAACTAGCAGCACGCAAGCATCCATGAGACTGTATCATTGGCAGGTCGTCAACAGCATAATTTAGAATCGGGAGAGACACAGGATGGCATCTCAAAAGTACGTCAACCAAGCTGTATCGGTCCTGGCTGGCAGCTACCGCCTAACTAGTGTACTTGGAGGATTTGATAGTTGAGATTTCACGTTGCAGCACTTCCACACACACGTACGACCAAGGAGTTCAGCGCGTGCGCGTACACTCAGAAGGTTCTCAACTTCTGCAAGATGATGAAGGACCTTGGTCACGATGTCTTTCACTATGGTGCTGAGGGCAGTGCCCCTGAGTGCACTGAGCACATAGACATTATCTCGACAGAGGAACAGAAGACATTCTTCGGTGATCCTTCTCAATCCACGAAGATGTTCCCAATCGAGTGGAACGCCAGTCTAGCGTACTGGCAGCAGACCAACATGAGAGCCGGACTTGAGATCCTGAAACGTCGTCAGAGAAAGGATTTCGTATGTCTCGTGGGTGGCAATTGCCAACAGCGCATCGACCAGTTGGTGGGTCAGGATCTCACGATCAACTGCGAACCCTTCGTCGGCTACTACGGTGTCTTCACCAAGTATCGAGTGTTCGAGACTTACACTCATCAGGCTTGCGTCTACGGCATGACAGCCGGTGTGAATGGAAGTCCGAACGGCAACTACTACGACGCTGTGATCCCGAACTATTACGACCTCGAGGACTTCCCGTATCAAGCGATCAAGGGTGACTACTTGCTGTTCATTGGCAGACTCATTGGCAGGAAGGGACTCAACACTGTCCTTGCGATTCAACGAGCCACAGGACTGCCTCTCAGGATTGCTGGTCAGGGTGTTAAGACCTTCCATCTTGGTATCTCGATAACTACTGACGAGGGTCTGGTCATACCTATCGGTAATGGCATCACTTACGAAGGCGTTGTAGGTGTCAAGGAACGAGCAGAGCTTATGGGCAATGCTCGATGCGTCCTGGTACCTACTGACTACATGGAGCCCTTCGGAGGCGTCGCAGTGGAAGCTCAGTTGTGCGGAACGCCGGTTGTGACAACAGACTTCGCAGCCTTCTCCGAGACTGTCAAGCACGGCGTCTCTGGTTATCGTTGTCACACTCTCGATCATTGGGTGTGGGCGGTCAACAACGTTCACAAGCTCAGTCCTTCCGTGATCCGTAGATGTGCCTCACATAACTACTCGGCGCAGAGAGTGATGCATATGTATGATGAATACTTTCACATGCTTTACGATCTCTGGGACGACGGCTGGAATACCTTGCACCAAAGTCGTAGTCAATTGAATTGGCTCAACCACGAGCCAATGGGCTGGAGCCACATCTAATGGCCACAGAACTATTTTACAACGCAAACACTAGTACGACCTTGAACAACGGCGGGGCTGTCGGTGCTTTTGACACCGCCGTTACGATGTCGTCGAACTCAAACTTCGTGGCCATCACGGGTGTTGAGTTCTTTCGCTTCATGTTTAACGACAGCTCCACCGAGATCTGTATATGCACCAATATCTCGGGCACTACGTGGACGATCACGCGCGGCGTGGAAGGCACCAACCCAACTGGCCACGCCGACAGTGTACAAGTCATGCCGGTCATGACGGCGGGCGGGCTGGGTAGTATGTTTCCCGCCTACCCCAACGACCCCACACAGTACCTAAACGGCAACGGGGTTTGGGCCAGGCCACTGCTGGTATCGGAAACTCATACTGCCTCCATCTCGGCCTCGCTTGATTTCACCAACTGGTATTCGCCCAGCTACGACCAGTATCTGATCCAGTTCATCGGGGTGTACGGCACGGGCGGCATACCTGAAATTTTGTTCTCAACTAACGGCGGCAGCACCTGGGACACAGCCACTCACTACATGTGGACGCAGTGGGTGATTGGGCTTGGAGACACTGGCTATCATGCATCTCCTGATAGTTGCATTAACCTCGCCGATTACAGCGATATAGCTCCGGGTTTTGACGCTAGTATCACCGGCACGCTGACACTAACGTTCCCAGGCGGTACCACTGGCGGCTATCCTTCGTTGGTTGGCGTCATTCAGACCGGGCGCACTGGTGACGGTGGACCGCCATATCCACCAATAGGCGTCACGATAGCCAGCAAGTACAACAGCGCCGTTATGCCAAACGCGTTCCAATTTAAATTCAGCTCATGCCCCATCACAGCGGGTACAATTCGCATTAGTCCTTTGCCGAAATAAAATGCCGATCTGGGTCAATACAACATTGGGTTTGGTGATGCCCGCCGCTGTCGGCGTGCCGTTTGGCGGCTCTACGCCTGCGGCAGAGGCCAGCACGGGCACGCCGCCGCTGATTACTCCATTTATTTTTGGAAAATCGGCGACGAGCTCTTTGGCCACTCATCTGGTGGAACAGGGACCAGTCATTGCCCAGCACTTAGCCTATCCCACCGAGCACGTTTGCACCATGGGCGAAACCACGCTGGCGGATGAGGTCGACGCCGGGTTAGGCCGGTTGACCGTCAACAGCAGCGCCGATTTTCCTGCGCCGGTCTTTCGTGTCAAGATCGAAGACGAAATCATCACTGTTTATGCAGCCGTGGGCAACGTGTGGTTCGTTGACCGAGGTTCGGATGGCACCAAGGCAGCTTCGCATACTGCCACCACCTTGATTGCCGCACTGATCACCGCTGATTCTCTGGGCCGTATGGTGCTGACTCGCGGCGTGCGCAACGTTCCGGCCTCGCAAATCCCGGCAGTCATCCCAGCAAATACTCTATACGTCGCGCAAGAAGGCGGGCTGGCCTTGGCCAGCGGCTTTGGCTTTGGCCCATGGTTTGGGCTCACTACACCACATTTGCAGCGGTTCTCATGGACCAACCAAGGCCCATATGCCATGGCCCAACAGGTCGGCCAGACCATCTACATGACGTCGGGAGCTGACCCGACCAGCTTCTCATGCCGGGTTTTGGACCAGCCATACACGCCTGGCACGACCGTCACGCTTGGCATCATTCCAACCATCTGGAACTCAACCCAGTATGCAGGCATGATTCTGACCGACTCGGTCAGCGGGAAGTGCATCACCTGGGGCAACATGTATGGCAACATGTTGTATGGTGCCAACCAGAACAGTGTAACCAGCGCCAACGGCGCATTTTGTGCTACCACCGTTTACACCAACGGAATACCGCTTTTCTTCCGCTATCGTAACGATGGCCGCTATCGCTACTTTGGTATTTCGTACGACAACGTTTTCTACTGGGAAGACCCCACCGTCTGCGTTCGCGCCTACAACGAATGGATCGTACCAAACCGCATAGGCTTCTTTACCAACAATTACGGCCTTAGCTATCCTTTTTGTGCCTCGGTAATCCACTGGTCCAACGGTAACTAGAGCATCTGGTGCTGCGCCTAAGTACTCAGTAGATGCTTGCTTGCAGCCCGGCGTCAAATTGGAATAAATGTAAATGGCCACCAACGTCAATACCTCTGATGCCTGCGCTGTAGCGCTGGGTGAGGCCAGTTCAGTTTACGTCAACGCCGGTCCCGAAAACCTAAGCACGTTATCCCAAAGCCATTTAATGGCGGACATGGATGCGTTTACTACTCAGGTGCCGGTGTTCAGCGGTATGCTTTTCCCACGCATCCCCACGTTTCGCATTAAGATCGGCAGCGAAGTCATGCGCGTCATCGATGTGATGGGTCTGACCTTCACCGTGGTGCGAGGCACTGAGGGCACCACCGCCACCGTTCATCTGGCCGGTGCTATCGTTCGAAGCTGCCTGACGACTGAATCTTTGACCGCTTTCGTGAGTCAACACGGGGGTCAAACGATTGCTGGCAGCTCAGCTAACATGTCTGCCAGGTCCACCAAGAACACGCTGTTCTTGCCGACTGACCAACAGGTCGCTGGTATCTTCGATGATGTGGCACAGACTTGGTTACCCTATGGGCCGGTGCGGGCGGTAACGCCGCCCAACATCAACGATTTCACTTGGGCCAACCAGGGTGGCGCTAGCGCTTATTGCGACGGCGGCTGCATCACGCTTCAGAACTCTTATCGAAACACCTACGACGCGGCGATGCTTTGGAAACCAGTCAGCAATCCCACTAGGCCTTGGAGTGTGACCATGGGAATGCTGCCTGCCAACTCTGACGCCAACTATCAACGCTGCGGCCTCGCGGTCGGCTCCAGCACGGGCGGTGGCATGCTTGGCTGGGAGGGTTACCGTGGAACGCAGTTGCTGCTCACGCTCTATAATAGCACGTTTACCGGGATTACTGACTACGTGGTCAACGGCTTCATGCATGGCATGCGACCCCTGTGGCTAAAATACTCCGAAGATTCCACACTTCGCCATTTTTTCCTATCGTTCGACGGCATTTCCTGGCTGCAGGTCTACCAAGAGGCCAATAACAACGTGTTCACGGTGGACCGCGTCGGGTTAATGATGTCTTACATGATGGACGGGGGAAATGCACAATGGATGACATGCTTCCACTGGCAGGAGTCTAACCCATAAATGGAAGAACTGATTAGTAACGGGAGTTGCCCGCTCAGCGAAGATGTCACCGCTGTCCAAACGTATTTGTATGTGGAGGATGGCAGCCAATTTCCGGTCGCCGGAAATTTTCGGATTCGTGTGGGCAACGAGATCATGCTGGTTACGGCGGTCACCCCGGCTGTGGGCGTTACGCCCGCCATCTTCACAGTAACGCGTGCCATCGAAAATACCACGGCAGGCATTATCAGCGCCGGAACTGCCGTGCGGGCGGTACTGACAGCCGTTAGTCTCACCAACTTTATCAACCAAGCCATGTCTGGCATCACCTCCGACCGGCTGGAGAACCGACCCAGCGGTGCGACGCCCGGCACACTTTTTGTTCCTACAGACGGCGCTCTGATGTATGCGGCGACCGAATCCGGCTGGCAAGCTTATGGGCCGACTTACCGGTTTCAGCCAATAGACCTCTCGCAGTTCACCTGGTTAAACCAGGGCGGCTCGACGTGGACCCAACAAGCAGGCGTGGGACACCTCCAGGCCCAGTACACCACTGGCGATAATCCGACCTTGTTAGAACAACCGGTGATCGGGCCAACGTATTCGATAACGCTGGGGTTCGCCACGCACAACACTGCGGCCAACTACAACCAGGTCGGCATCTGCCTGCATGATATATTCGGCGGGCGGCTTATGAATTTTACCTGCGTAAGCAATGATTCCATGCAGGTCGCGTGTTATTATACCAATGGCACATCCGGTGGCAGTGCTTGGTTCACCTGGGATCGCTGGACAGGCGGCAACATCATGTTTCTTCGGATTGTGCAAGACCAGGAGACTTTGTCGTTCCAGATGTCGATGGACGGTGTTCATTTCAATAACTTGCGGGGCATAACTGTGGCGACGCCACTGGGTTACCCCAACTTGTGGTTGAACCCCACGCACGTCGGCATATACATCGAAACATGCTCGGTTAGCGGGCAAACATGGGGCGTCAACAGCATGACCGCATACCACTGGGAACAGGTCGATCCTATGGTGCTGCCCTGTCTTATCCCCAAAGGCACTCGGGCGGTCCAACTTCGTCCGAAATGGGAAACCGACTTTGTTGGTGTCATTGACGGTTACGTCGACAACATTGGCTTCGCAGTAAACGGCGGTGCAAATCTGGTCACCAACGGCGATGCTGAAACCGGCGATCTGACCGGTTGGACCATTGACCTGGGAGCCCCGGCAGTGGCGGCGTACACCGCGACCACGGGTTATTACAACGGTTCTTTAACATCCGCCAGCCCCGGCCCCGCCAGCCGTGGTAGTTTTTATTTCTATGGCAGCACCTCCGACGAAGCGGCCATGCACCAGAACATCGATCTAACCAGCCACGCCGATTCTATCGATGCCGGTGAAGCTAACTTCATATTTGATTGTTGGCTTGGAGGTCTGACCACCGCATATGACTCGGTCGGCGTCCACGCCACATTCTTGGACGGCAGCGGCAACATTCTGCGGGTCATTCAGATTCCTCCTATCTACGCCGAGGCCCGTGGCAATGTCACGTCGATAATCTACCGGCGCTGGCATCCACACATCGGCACCCGCAACTAGCTAATCTTTCATCTTGTAAATAAAGATGGGTGAGCTATGTCCATCGTTTTCCAAGACGGTTTTGATTACATGCAGGACAGTGTGGGTGACTGGGCTACCATTCCGGCCTCTCGCTATCAGCTTAAGCCGGAATGGCACTGCCATCCGACCTTGGGCGGCACCATCAACAACTTCAACTCTCCCGGCGCTTATGGGGCGGGCCGGTACGCCAACCAGGTGTACCGGATGGGTATCACCGTACCCCAGCGTAGCACTTACATCGCTGGATTCCATTTCTACCCCAACACCAGCTCGGGAGGCTCATCCACTTTAGCCGTGGCCTTTATGCGTAACGGCAACGTGCAGTGCGGTTTGGGTTGGGATTACAACTCGCTGACCTGCTCGGTCTGGCACGGCCCCGGCACCACCAACCTAGGAACTCTCGCAGGCGCTTTCCCGCCTCTACGCTGGTATCACCTCGAAGTTAAGGCTACGGTGGGCGCTAGTGGAGCCTTCACGGTAAATGTCGATGGCATACAGGCCCTGGCCCTAACCGGCATCAACACCCAGACGCAGAGTGACGCCCTTATCGACCAAGTGATGTTCCAGTACCACTACGGCTCTGGCCCCGACTCGGCCTACTGTTACGACAATGTGGTCATTCTCAACACTGACGGCTCCCTCAACAACGACATGCTGGGCGAGACCATGGTGCGCTGTTATTACCCCTCGGGCGCGGGTTCCAGCACGAACTTTACCCCGAATCCCGGCACAAACGCCAACTGGCAGAACGTCAAAGAAACCAACCCGGATATGGACGCCACTTACAACGCTTCCAACACAGTCAATGCCGAGGATCTGTTTCTTATTTCCGGACCGAGCATCGGTTCCAACATTCGGTCAGCCGATGTCATCGCATTGGCCCGGCGCGATGACATCGGCCTACGCACCGGCATCACCGTGGCAAACATTGGTGGCACCGACTATGGTGCCACCGACACCGCACTTTTCTACCTGTATACGAACGTCCACCAGTTGCTTGAGGTGAACCCAGGGACGAGCGCCCAGTGGACGGTGACAGACTTCAGTTCGGCGCAATTCGGTTATAAGGTGCAAGCCTAACATGATGCGCTTGATTGATGGGTTTGACACCGAAAACGCCGTCGGTCCTTTCGGTAACGCATTACCTGTAACTGCTGTGGGCAAAGGATGGATTGCCACGTACAACCTGGGATATGGGTCTCTCAGCACCACCGGGCTTACTAACGGTGTAGATGTGCCGATATATGGATTCGGCAACTATGGCGCGCAGGCTATGAACGGCTCCTCGTCGCTGCTGGCGCAGTTCGATAACCAAACCGCATGGACAGCGGGTTTTTCTTGGTGTCAGCGGTGGGGCTCGCGGGCAGGTGGTTTCGTTATGTTCCAACTTCTGGATGCGGGCACGCCACAGGTGACTCTGTCCTTTGAGAACGCCAGCAACGTCACCGTGGCCAATGACTGGCAGTTGGCAAGCGGTGGCACCATTTTTCAACGAATGCCAGCGCCGATCTTTATGGATGCCTGGTACTTCATAGAAATACACGTTTTCATTGACAGCTCGGCAGGCTCTTATGAGGTGCGACTCGATAATAAAACGATCATGCAGGGCACCAACGTCAACACTCAAAATAGCAGTCACAACACTGCTAACCAGGTGTATTTCGGCGTACCGGGCGGAGGCGGCGGGGCAGGTGTGGATGGCTCTATCGATAACCTCTATATAAACGATGGTCAGCCCGGTACAAGCGGTTTCCTGGGGCCATGCCGCGTCGTGACGTACTGGCCAGGTGCCGATGCCAACGTGAGCTTTACTCCAGACACTGGTCCCAGCAACTGGGCGCGAGTGGCCCATAGAGCGCCAGACCGCAGCACCGGCCAGGACGGCGGTAGCCCCGACGATACCGCGATCGGTGTGGCCAGCGCCACCCCAGGGGCGCTGGATTTATACACCATGACTCAGGTGACTCCACCGCCCGTTGCCGGTACCGTAGTGGCAGTCGCCAACAATCTCTACACCCGCGCGGACCCTGATTACACGCTGGCGGTGGCGGTCGGCTCGGGCGACCTTACCATGACTCTCAACGCCACGCCCACCTTAATCACCCTCGGCACCTGGGTGCGACTTGGCGATTACGAAATCGTGTTGTGCGGCTACCCGGTCGGCCCCGTGGTGCCAATTGTACGAGCCCAGCAGGGCACCACGGCGGGTAATTATGGCATCGGCACTGGTGTGGCAGCCTTGAACACACATCAGATAGAAACCGTCATGAAGGAAGGCAGCACCCAGCAAACCCTGCACACCTATACCGTTAGTGAAATCTACGCTGCGTTCGTACAAATCATGGAGTCCAATCCCGTCACCTCCGCAGCTTGGACTCTCACCGACCTCGCCACGGCAGAATTTGGCTTCGAAAGCGTTACAGGATAAACATGGCACTACGTTGGATTGAAAGCTTCGACTGGGCGACCCCAGACCGGCGTTACAACGCCATCCACAGCTCAACCACGCCCGGTCGGTTCGGCGGGTATGCCTGGGCCGTCAATTGGAACGGTGGTCCTGATTTTTTGATTACGCCCAACCTCGGCAACCAGGCGACGTGGACGTGCGGTGCGGCCATGCGCCTCAACGACCCCTACAACACCACGAGTGCCAGTTGGAGTTTTAACCAGGCCAACGGTTGGCCAATGTTTGGCCTCTTGGACCAAGGCACTCTACAACTCCACCTCCACACCGACCAAAACGGAAAGCTCATCCTCAGTCAGGGTGGCATCGTGTTGGGCACTGGTGGGCTCTTTCTGCCGTATCGTTGGACCTACGTGGAAATGTGCACCACTTTTGGTAGTACCGGTTCAGCCGTGGTCACGCAGGACGGTGTGACCGTCATCTCTGTGGTATTCGACAATATGCTTTCGGGCAATGCTTACGCCAGCCAGCTCCAGCTAGGCCAACCTTCCTGGAACCAGGTAGGGTACGCACTGGACGATGTTTATCTGTGTGATGGCACCGGGCTCGCGCCGTTTAATGGCTTCCTAGGCGAAATTCGCATCGACACCGCCCGGCCTATTGGCGCAGGCGCACATACTGGGTTTACCCCATCTGCCGGTAACAACTGGCAAAACGTTAGTGATCAATGGCCCGACAACGACTCTACCTATAATTCCAGCCCTACGCCGGGGGTGCTTGACACCTACGCCATAGGCAGCCTCACGACCTCAGCCGCTCCCCTCGCGATAGGCGTTAACTGGTTGGCCCGCAAGGACTCTTTTGGTGGCCACACCTTGACTGCCGTTATTCGGCAAGCCGGTACCGATTACCTGGTAGGTTCAGCACATCGCGTTGGCTCCACATACGACTGTCAGTCCGAACTCGTTCCTCAACAGCCCAGCATGGGGGCTTGGACGGTCGCGGCCATCAACGCTGCGCAGTTCGGATTAGAGATCACGACCTAAATCTTCAAGGCATACTTATGGCGTTACGGTGGATGGACGGGTTCGACTATCTGAAAACGGGAGAACAAGCCCGTCGCTATGATTCGTATAGCTGGGTAAACAACTTGGTTACAGGACGCGACGGCTTGGGCAAAGCCATTCAGCCCAGCAACAGCACCTATCTCTACAAATCCATCTCTGGCAACCAAACTACGCTCATCGCGGGCATGTCCGCATATTTCACCGGCACTGGTACCACCTACCCGTTCTTTTGCTTTACCGATGACCAAGGTATCCCAAACAAGCCAGTGTTGCAGCTCGAATTCTGGGGTGGTGGTGGTCCCTCCCAGCCAAACATCTTAGTTTATGCCAACGGGGCACAAATCGGGCAAACAACCACAAGCCCGATCTCTTTCGGCTCGTGGCATTGGCTGGAGTTTAAGTGCACCATCGACCCGGTTAACGGTATGTGGGAAGTGCGGGTAGACGAAAGCGTGGTTGGTGGCGGCATAGGCGTCAACACCTCCACCACAGGAAACCCTTGGGCCAACGGTTTCCTTTTAAGCAACGCCAACCAAGATAACAACTTCTACGATGATTTGGTCATTTTAGATAGTATCGGCCCGGCTCCCTACAACACCTATTTGGGTGACTGCCGAATCGAGACCCTCTACCCCGCTGGTGTAGGCTCACATACTGACTTCACGAGCAGCAACTCGAACCCCAACTGGCAAAACGTGGCTGAAATACCGTCCGATTACGACAGCAGCTACGTCAGTTCGGCTACCATCGGAGCCATGGACACCTATCCGCCTAGCGCCCCAACATCTTCAGGCACCAATGTGGCGGTTCAAGTGGTGGCGACCGCCCGCAAGGCTGACGTGGGTTCGCGTCAGATCGCCGTGGTGCTGCGCACCCAGGGCGTCGACGTTACCGGTTCCACCGTTAGCGACGCGGCCTCCGACTACCTCTGCTATTTCGACATCTTCACCCACGACGGGTTAGGCAATATCTGGCTGCTTCCCACCATCACTGCCGGTGAGTTCGGCTTCACGGTGGTGAGCTAGTGATTAAGGTTAACCAGTTAGCCACGGAATGGTTGGTCATCCCCAGTCCATCCATGCGGGTCACCAACACCGCCGTGGAGATGGTCGTCACCGGCACTGTCTCGTTTGCCAACATGCGGGTCACCGGGTTGGCGTTGGAAGCGGCCCTCAGTAACAACGTTCCGAACGTCCGGCTAACCGAGCTCGCCATTGAACGTGTCCTGCAGAACAGCCCCACGGCCCCCGTCCGGTTCACCCAGGTCGTCCTCGAACGCCTGATGACCCGTAAGCAAACGTTGATAGGCACAACAGGCATACCCAGCAACCAGGCTTTCGGACCGGCCAACGATGGCTACCTGATCAGCGATGAAGATATACCCCTGATCGGTAGTAACTCCGCCGAGTTGGGCATAGCCTTTCTTGGAAGTGTTCTCCTTGGCTCTACGAGCTCCATAGAGCCCTCTATCGAGATCATTGGTGTTTCGGGCGGTCCCATCTCCCAAGGCTTCGGGAATGGCGGTTCCTTTAGTTGGGGACCCTATAAGGCTGGTGGATTTGACGCGGACTGCGAAACGACCGTCTCTTTGGATGGTTTCCGTCAGACTTACGGTCATCTTGTAGCCTATGCCGCCGCTACCGTACAAATCGGGTCGATCCAGGTTACTCGTTATGGCAAAATAGCGGTGGCCTGCGCGACCGCATTTAGCGTGCTCCGCACCAACCAGAAATATGCCGCACTGATCCAGATGACTGGCGTGGGCGCGCTTAACATCGTCCGTTTCAATTTCGCTGATGGTAATTGCCAGTTTAATGCAAACGGCACTTCGGCCCTGGCGCTGCGTCCCGGCATCCACTGGTCCAGCGGCACGAGCTGGCATGCTGCCGGTCTGGCAGCCGCCGCCATCACCCGTGGCGCAGTGGATTACGCCACGCGGGTCGGGCCTTTCGCCGCTGTTGGCGGCATGTTCATAACCCGCAGCGCGGTGGATTATTCCATGCTGGTTGGCCCCTTTGCCGCTGCTGGCGGCATGGCCATCACTGAGACCAATCAGTATTACTCCGCCCATGTCAACCTGTACGGTATGGGCGGGTTGTTCTTGACCGGTAACGTGCAATGGGGCTACGGCATGGGCTTCCGTGGTACTGGTGCCAGTGCACTGAGCATCAGGGCTGCCGTAGACTGGGCTGAAGGCACCAGTTGGGTGGGCGCGGGCAAGACTAGCGTTCAAATTTTTGGCGGTGCAATATTCCTGAACCGTTGGTCTGCGGCAGGTTGCGGCGGCTTGTCGATGCGTGGCGCTGGCATACAAAACGCCTACATGACGGTCACCGCCTATGGCGCTTTACGTCTGGGCTTCATGAAGTCGCATGCGGTGAGCTTTGGCGACACTATTGCCGTGACCTTCACCCCGAATCTGATCACCCCAGAAGCCGGTTACTACTATTGGATCGCGCGGCGTGATTCTAGAGTCTACCCCGACGTTACCCCCGGCAGCTTTACGGTCGCCGGTAAGACCGCCCGCTGGGAGAACTTCAATACCGGCTTCTTTATTAAGAAGACCGGACTGGGTCTTCCCTCGCATCCGACCATCAAGCGGCCCTTCAATTGGGTAAAAGGCGTCCACACCGATTATGAGGTCTTTGGTTTCGTCGACTACGGGTCGACGATGGCCGAGATCGACAACACTGAGACCTTTACCGATTCCGGCAAGGTGGGACGCGGCCATAGCTCGCAATTTGGCCGGTTCACCCAAAAGAATGTGTATATGACCGAGGTTCAAGCCATGCTGGTCACCCAGGTGGCTGTGGAGACCCTTGGTACCAACACTGCCGGAACTCGCGCCACTCAGGTAGCGGTCGAAGTGCTGGGTGGTAACGCTGCCCGTGTACGCACCACTCAGGTAGCCATCGAAACCCTTAAGTTGGCAAACTTTGCGACCGTTAAACAGATCGCCGTCGAGGCGCTGGGCACAGGACTGGAACCGCCGCCTGCCCAGGTCAAGCAAGTCGCCATTGAAGTCCTGGCGACTAGCCACGCCGGTATGGTGTTGAGCCAACTCACCGAAGAAGCCTTGTTGGGCGAGAGGTATGGTGGCCCGCTGGCCGGTAAGGTGCGCGGGTCGCAAGTGGCCGTTGAGGTCTTACGGCTGCGCACCGAGCCCAGCCTCGCTAACGACCGCGTTAAACAGGTCGGCGTCGAAATGATGTCGAGCGGCGTGCCTTATGCATTGGTCCAGAACGTCGGTGTGGAAGCTGTTGTGACCGGCGCGCCCGCTGCCCTGATACAGGACATCGGTGTGGAAGCTGTTGTGACCGGCGCGCCCGCTGCCCTGATACAGGACATTGGCATTGAAATGGTTTATGATACTAACCCGAACGCAATGGTCAAACAGGTAGCTGTCGAATACCTCGTTAAGGCGACGTTCGACGGCACCGTGGGCGGGCTCGTGGGCAACCCCCGCTATCATACCTGATCGCGTTCTAGACGTTGTAATATCGCTAAGAACAAGGTTCCCTTCGGCCAGTTTTTACTTTGGATACAACAGGTACACTGCCATTTGAGCCCTAAATATCTGGGAGATAAAGATGCCTAACCCCATCACCGCCATTTTCCCGCTCGCGGCACCCCAGGATACCGACCTCTCGGTAGCTTCGGAAAACGCCTCTACCAGTCTGACTGCATCCGCCAGCTCCAACGACAGCACGTTGACGGTGGCCAGCACCGCTGGGTTCAACGTGCCCTGTGTTCTGGCACTGGACAATGAACTGGTCCTCGCCGTCACGGCTCCATTAAGCACACAGTTCGCGGGCGTGATACGCGGGTTTGCAGGCACGGTTGCCAGCACGCACACCAATAACACTGAGGTGGACGCGCTCTATACCGCTTATCACCACAACGTGGTCGCCGCCGAACTCGAAGCCATCGGCGGCTGGCTGTTCCAGTCCAGCATGTCCGGCCTGCGCAACAATCAAAACTTAATGGCGTGGAGCGAGGCTTTTGAACGATGGGGCACGCTCAATGGCGTCAGCATCGTACAGACCAACGCCCAAGGCCCGGATGGCCTCACCACGGCTCGCGTCCTCCAGGACGGTACCACTCTTGGCTTCCAAGGGTTGAGTGCGGCAGTGGCCAGCCCTACCGCTGGTCTCAGATACATCTGGTCGATTTATGCGAAAGCATACACAGGCGGGCCACTGGTGGTATTGGGTCAGAACATCCAGGGCGACACTACTCGGTGTGCGTGGTTTGACTTAAACGCAGGAGCGGTACTCACGGTCGGCAGCAATGCCCAGGCCACCATCGTTCCGGTCGTGCCCGGCTGGTATCGGTTGCTGGTAATAGCGCCCGGCACCTCGGTGTCTAGCACTAATATGGAAGTAGGGATTGCGGCCACGGACGGCGTTGTCAGTTACACGCCCACCGGTAAGCAGGTCGCATTATGGGGAGCGATGGCGACGGTTGGCAACCTCGGTGCGCCGCTGCCCTACGTCAAGACCCAGGGCGTCATCGCCAACAGCACCATAGCATCTGTGCTGGTATCGGATGAAGGAGACTTACTCTAAGTGACACGACAGGAGTCAAAAACTGACTGGTATCGCCGTCATACAAAAGAGGTGAATGTTCGCAGGCGGAGCGCATATGTCATTCATAAAGCGGAACATTGCGCCCTACAAAAAGCCAAACGCGAAGAACTGAATCTTCTTGCATCACAGGGTGAGAAACGCATCTGTGCAAAGTGTGGTGCTGAAAAGTTAGTCAATACGTTTGCTCCTGGCGCGGCCAAATGCGGTAGCTGCAAAGCAACACTCGCCAAAACACGCTATTATACCAAAGGCCGCAAACTCGGCATTGGTCACAAGCTGGGGACATATAAAGCGGGGGCCAGACTTCGCGGATTAAATATTGAGTTGGACGATCAAGCAATGCTGACGATGTTCCGGCAACCTTGCTTTTATTGTGGTATTGCGGCTGGGGTCAAATTCAACGGCATTGACCGCTTAGATTCTACATTGGGCTATATCGAAAGCAATGTCGTAACAGCATGCTCAACCTGCAACATGGGAAAGCAGAGACTTACCAAAGAACAGTTTATTAATTGGATTTGCCAAGTGCATACACACCTTGTGGCATCAGGGCAAACAGGAGACAGGTTATGAGTGGAATTGCTCGGCAACGCAGGCGCGGGACCACTTCCCAGCATCAGGTATTCACGGGGCTCCAGGGCGAGTTGACGGTCGATACGACCATCTGGTCGGTACGTGTGCACGACGGCATCACCGCAGGCGGTTGGCCATTGGCAGCGCTGGTACACGGCCACTCCGACGCCACCACCATGGCTGACGGTTTCATGTCGGCCTCCGACAAGCTTAAGCTTGGCAACCTGCCTACCACCGTTTCTTATCAGACCGTCATGAGCAACCTGGCGGTCAAGCCGCAGCGCGGCAACTTAAGCTTCACCAGCGCGTTTGCCGTGTCGGACGATTCTGCATCAAACCGGACGATAGTGGACGTTGCTCCCACGGGCGTCACCCCTGGTCAATTCACCAAGGTGACCGTCAACGCTCTGGGGCAAGTAATAACGGGAGCCTTGCTTACCGTCGCCGACATTCCAGCATTGCCCGCGTCCAAAATCAGCGATCTGCCGTCAATCCTTCAAAACACCCCGCTCAGTACGTTTGCGGCTCCCATCAGAGCCATTACCATGGCGGGCCAGCACCTCACCGACTTACCGCTGCCCAACCTCTCCACTGACGCGGCCAGCAAGCAATATGTCGACGCGGTCACTGCCGGGTTGAACTTCAAACAGGCTTGCCGAGCGGCCACGGTTGCCAACATCGCGTTGACCATACCTGGTTCGATGATCGACGGCGTCACCTTAGTGAACGGCGACCGCATCCTGGTCAAGAACCAGTCCAACGCTCCCGACAACGGCATTTACACTTTTTCCGGTGCGGCCATGCCATTACAGCGGGCCAGTGATGCCAATTCCAATGGCGACATCCAGCCAGGCATGTTCACCTGGGTTCAAGAAGGCACGGTCAACGGTAACATCGCTTTCGTGCTGGCCACCGAAGGCACCATCGCCATTGGTACTACTGCTTTAAGCTTCGTAATTTTTAGCGCCAGCGCCAGCAATCTTTCGGCAGGCAATGGCCTCACCGAATCTGGTAACGTCCTCAGCGTGCATACTGTCAGCAGCAACCGCATCACGGTGGACGTCAATGGTGTTGACCTCAACCAGATTGCCTCGGCAGGCACCTATACTAGCGTGACGGTAGACCAGTATGGCCGCGTCACCAGCGGCACCTCAGTTGCGGCTCAGCCCGCCAGCGCGGCTCTCGCGGCAATCGGCGCAGTCGCCTCCAATGGTTTAATGGCGCGAACCGGCTCGAACACTTATGCAGCGCGGTCATTGAGCGCTGGCACTGGTATCTCGATTGCCAACTCCGATGGCTCAGCAGGCAACCCAAGCATCGCGGTTAACCCCGATTCGGTAAATGAGCAAGTGCGCATCTCGCACAACGGCATCCTGGTTGGAACACGTTGTGAGTTCAACCTAGTTGACGGTGAAAATACCACCCTCACGGTAGCCGACGATAGCACCAACAACCGCGTAAACGTCACGGTGGCATCCGCTGACGGTGGCGGAAGCTTCAATGGTGTTTTCACCCAGGCCACGGCCCCGGCAAGTTCCACTTTGGCGGCTTCGGAATTTCTATTCTATCTTGACCCGACCCCCGGCGCGGTTGTTTTGCATGTAATGGCTAAAGATTCTGCCGGAACGGTGGTTGACAAGGCGATTACCCTGTCATAAAGGCATCTAGAACTGTAAGAAACACTTGATGGGTTGTATAAATCTTGGCATGCAAATCACGACCAAACTGATCAACGACTTACGCACTGGCAAGGTGGCCCCAGACCCGAACGCCGGGCTGGGCCAAGAAGAGCAGATCAAAAACCGCATAGAGAACGCGCTGAACGAGATTCGCAAGGCCGACGCCGGTATTCAGGTTTGCGCCAACTGTGGCCACGAAGTTGATATCACCGCACCGGCCCCCATGGTTCCCGAACCCATTAAGGACGACTCCGTTAAATCCGACCCGCGTTGTTGCGAACGCGACACGGATGGCGATAGTGACTGCCCGATCCACCAGCCCAAAGATGTAAAAGAGCCGGGTCCCAGCAACTGGTCAACCGAGTTTTGTGAGGACTGCGGCGAAAGCCTTGACGATTGTATTTGCGATGGGGAAGATGACGAGCGCAAAGTTATCTATCTCGATGCCAACGCTATGGCTCTCATCCAGGCTGCCCAGCAAGAGATCGCCGCCCAGAAAGGCAAGATCAAAGGGCTCATTGAGTATTTCTGCATGGGTTACCCTGGCCAGTGGACATTGGGACTGGACGGCAGCGAGCTAGTCAAAATAGAAGAGGACGACCGCGACCGGTTCACCGATTGACGCTGGTTAGCCATGCTGTTATAATTGAGGCATGCTGATTTGGTGGCTTATTCCGTTAACCTGCACCGTCCTATTTCTGGCAGGACTCATCGGTCGACGCAAATTGCAGCGAGGTGCACAGCCGGAAGAAATGGTTTTATCGCTCTTCTGCATCGGCATCGTGGCGCTCTTTCTGATTATGGTTTGCTTCGGAATGTGGGGAGCAACTCCCATACCAACGGTTAACTGACATGACCAAACCTAAAATAGAACTCAACGCCGTTCTCTATGATAAGCTGGGACGCGAAATCAAGCCTGGTTGCTTCATCGTTTATGGTCATGCCTTGGGCCGATGCGCCGGGCTACGCATCGGCAGGTCCTCGCCACCAGCAAAAAAGAAGACCCATACGGCTACCGCGCCAAAGATAAAATGGAACCGCGCATCACCATTCGCGGGATTGACGACGAGCACTGGAGTCATAAAACGGCCTTGCTATCAAAAGACAGTACGTTGCTTTTTCCCCGCCAAATACAAAGCACTCTACAAGGATTAAAAATGACGCCTGCAGCAATGATCGACAAGAACCTCACCGATGTAGTCGCCGTCACTAAAACTTTCATCACCGACGACGATTTCAAGCCTTATACGGTATACACCGTCAGAATAGACGTTGAGGCAACACGGAACCTGCGGGCATGCGGAATGGACGAAGCGGCCATTCATTCCTACGTACTTTTGCAAGTCAGCGACGCCATGAAATGACCGTCACGAAGTTAGTAAAATGGGCTGATACGGAAATTGAGTTCGACGGGCCGTTGATGGCCCACATCGACGGTGAAGTGGTGCGGCTCGCCGATGTGAGCTGGAATGGCCTGTGGCGTTTACATGTATGGCGCGGCCAGGAAGGCACGGTGCCAACTTCACACGCACCTGGCACGCCAATTGAGCTTATTTCTGCGCCACAACCTTCTTGCCCTTTTGGACAAAGCGCCATTCGTCATAGCATGCTTGCTTTACGTCAGACTTTGTGTAGACGATCACAGTGAGTGGCTTCAGGTCCTTGGTGACCACTGCCAGCGCAGCAAACTTGTGGCGCTGGCTTACCGCTGTGTGAATCATACGGTTGACCATGGCGTCAAATGTAACTTCCGGCTGGTAGAATTTGATGTTCGGCACCTGAAGGGCGATTTCTTCTACGGCCTGACGGACGATTTCGTGTGCGCTGGACATACACTAGGTATACACAATGAAAACGGCAATGGTTGACTTTGTTCTGAAGCTGAACCGTGGCGATAGGTTCATGTACCGAGAATCCGCTACCAACCTCGGAGTTTGTGAAATGGTAGAAAACAGGTCTACCCAAGAGCAAATCGACGTATCAATAAAAATCTTGGTGTGGAACCGTACTGTTGACATTGTATGCGGCCCAAGCGGGGCGTACCTTGGCGCCACGTTCAGCGCGATGGATACAAGCTGTGCCTGACGAGAACGTTGAAGACACCCCAGAAGAAATCATTGCGGCGCTGACACTGAAAGTGTTAAAACTAGAACAAGAAAATTCGGCGCTGCGCTCCTTGTTGTTCAGAATCCGGGGCATGATTACATTCGCCATATGACCACCTTTCGGGAGTTTGTCGAAAACCGGGTCGTGATCCTGCGCGGCATTTCCGGGGCTGGCAAGTCCACCTACATCCGTAAGCATTTCCCAAAGGCCATTGTCGTCAGCGCCGATCATTACTTCCAGCGCGACGGCGAGTATAAATTCGATGCCACGCTTCTCCCTAAGGCCCATGGCTCATGTCTTTGGCGTTTCCAGAAAGCGGTCTGTCAGCATGCGCGCTTGATCGTCGTCGACAACACTAACACTCAGGTCAGAGAGCTGGCACCATACGCCGATTTTGCCAAGCAGCATGGGTATGCGGTTGAGGTGATACGGCTGAAGGTTGACCCCGAAGTGGCGGCTGCCCGCAACATCCATGGGGTGCCAGCCGACATCATCCAACAGATGCAGGGGCGTTTCGAGGATTATCCGGGAGAAAAGATAGTATGACGCCTGAGGAAGAACTGCGGGAGAATTTCGGGCTGGTTATGAAGCCGCCAGCCCCCATCGGCAGTATCGAGCACTACCGAAGCCTCGGAAGGCTGTTGTTACAGGCCCGGTACGACGACGCACCGGAGGACGACATTCTCGACGCCATGGAGGAAACCTGGCACCTGCTCACCAGCGCGGAACGGGAAGAACTGCTCAACGAGGGGCCGCAATGCTGGCCGAACTAGAAGCACGCCGCAAATTCGGGATGGTTTGTAAAACGTGCGGCGCAGACGTGCCGGACGACGCAGCTATCGGCTGGGAGAGCATCTAACACAGGCCAAACTTGTTTGTCAAGTCTAAATATCAACGCGTGGCCTCCAAAAACGATAATTCGGGTCTCAAAGCTAAACAGAATGTGGCCTTTACGGCTGATGAAGCGCATGAGGTTGTCCGCTGTATGCAGGACCCCGTGTACTTCATTCGAAAATACATCAAAATCGTCCATCCGGACAAAGGGCTGGTAGCATTTGATCTATATCCGTTTCAGGAGCGGCTAATAAGGCTTCTGGATAAGGAAAGATATGTAATCGGCAAATGCCCAAGACAATGCGGTAAAACCTCTACTGTGACAAGTTATTTACTGTGGTATGTTCTCAACCACGAATTCGTTAGTGTTGCTGTCATTGCTAACAAAGAGAAGACTGCCCACAACATTCTTAAAAAACTTAAATTAGCATACTTGCACTTACCCAAATTTCTCAAAACCGGTATTGTGCGGTGGAATGAAGGTGATATTGAGTTTGAAAACGGTTCGTCAGTGATTGCAGCGGCTACATCATCCAGCGCAATAAGGGGCGGCACCTTTAATTGTGTCCTTATCGATGAAATGGCTTTCATTCCCAATAATTTGGTTGAAGAATTTTATACTTCTACTTACCCGGTTATTTCTGCTGGTAAAACCACCAAAATTTTCATTATTTCGACTCCCCAAGGGATGAATCTTTTCTACAACCTTTGGTGCCAGGCTACAAATGCTGACCCGCGCAAGCGGTCTCGTTTTCAGCCATTTGAGGCACATTGGAGTGAAGTACCTGGCCGAGATCAGGCTTGGGTAGATGAAACCAAAGCCAATCTGGATGGGGAGTCAAAATGGCTGCAAGAGTTTGAATGCATATCCCAGGATACGCATATAAATGTCCGTGATGCATCGGGATATGAATATCAAACCACCGCTGGAGAGTTATGGGCGAAATTAGCAGCATAGGCCGCGATGAACTATTTGACCTCTATACCACACAAAAGCTGCCGGTCAAGGTTATCCTCAAGCATTTTCAAATCAGCGAAAACACCATGCGCCGCCGATTATCAGATTACCTAGATACTGCCGCGACTGTCGTTGCCGATTGCCTAACATTTTTGGAAGTATTCGGGGGTCAACGTGGCTGAATATCGCCCCAATACGTTGGGGTTGCAGGTCCTTACACCCCAAGGCTGGCAAGCTTTTAGTGGCGTACAGAAAGTTACGCGACCGCGTTGGGTCGCTATTAAGTTGCGCGAATCAGATCATGAGTTTGGGTGTAGTTTTCACCACCGTCTAAAAGCGCCCAACGGCAACTTCGTTGAAGCTATCGAATTGATGGAAGGTGACTGTGTACAACATCGCACGTTGGGTGTTGCAACAGTCGAGTCCACCCGTATTATCAACGAAACCGTCGAGTTATTCGACATTCTGGATGCCGGGCCAGAACAGCAATTTTACTCAGACAATCTTGTCAGCCATAACTGCGAGTTCTTGGGAGCCGCTAACACTCTAATTACTGGCGTAAAGCTACAGAGCCTCGTGCCCAAACAACCGTTGGCCAGTGTGGATGATGACATAGAGCGTCCGGATTACGGCCTTGCTATTTACGTTTATCCGGAGCCCAAGCATGTTTACGTATTGTTGGCCGATGTGGCAGAGGGCAAGGGTAAAGACTACTCGGCGTTCCATGTCATCGACGTCACCCAGATGCCCTACAAGTCTGTATGCACGTACCGCAATAACCTGATTGAGACGGTGGTGTTCCCAGACATCATCCAGAAGGTGGCCACCCAGTACAACGAAGCCTATGTGCTGGTTGAAATCAATACTGACCCACAAGTGCCCCGCACCCTGTACCAGGACCTTGAGTACGAGAACGTCATCATGGTCAACTCCAAAGGTAGCCAAGGCCAGGTGGTTGGGTCCGGTTTCGGCTCGCGAGTGCAGATGGGCGTGAAAATGAGCGCGATGGTCAAACGCACCGGATGCCGCATCCTCAAGCTCCTTATTGAGAACGGACAACTTCTCACGAACGACTTCCACACCATTTCGGAGTTATCAGATTTCGTACAGCGCGGCGGCACCTACAAAGCAGCCGAAGGCAAACACGATGATCTGGTAATGTGTTTGGTGATGTTTGGATGGCTGGTCCAGCAGCAATACTTCAAAGACCTCACCGATTTGGACCTACATTCGGTATTGAAGACGCAGATGGAGAGCGCCGTAGAGTCGGAGCTCTGCTCAATCTTCATCGACAACGGTACCAATCAAGGTCCCGATCTCGACTTGCTAGGCTACTTGCCTTCGAAGCTAACGCTCTAACGCCACTGCATACCTCTCGGATAGCTTCTTCACCTGGGTCTCGCCCAGGATGTACTGGACGTCCACCACGTCGCCGTCGCGCAGCTCCGCGAAGTGGTCGATGATGTAGTTGTGCGCGACTGACATGGTGCGGGACCCCCACTCGTACGGGTCGTTCGTGGCTCTCCCGTTGTCCAGCATCATCAGCATGATGCTGTTGCCATTGCGGGGATGGCCGCAGCGGTCGTGGATGTAGTACGCCTGGACTTCGTTCTCTGCCACCATCTGCATTGCGAGCGACGGGATGTGCGTGCAGTCATCACGTATCTCGAGGACTTTGAGAATCACTCCCTCACCTCTTTTCCATCGAACAAGATCTTGCGACCGACAGCCATTATAACATGCTTAGCCCAGAAGAAACAAGTTCTCATCTTTTTAGGAGAGCTGCGAGACACGCAAGCTGGATAGTGATGTTGGCGGCGAGGACCAGGATTGTGCTTGCGCCCCAGCTTATCTTGCCGGTCTTGCCCCACTTTGCGCCCAGACACGGCCCGGCGATCATGGTTGCTACAAAAGCGAGGTCGGACCACAGCTTTATGCCGGTCATTTGGTCTTGGCTTCTTCCTGACAGGCCACACAAGGCCCGCGATAGTCTTCTTTGCCGTGCTCGTGGGTGCATTCATGGCAACACGAGTGAAACGTCCATCCGTGTCGATGACAGTATGGCTGGGCTCCACGGTTCCAGTCGGTCATTTCACCTCTTCGTCGGACTTCATATGCTATTATACCACGGTTCGCCAAAGTAGTCAAGATACATAATCTCATGGAACTATCGTTCCGCGTCGTCATTTATAAAAGCATGCGCTCCGATTGGGGCCTGGCAGTCATTGATCAGGAGCTTCATACAGCAGTCCTGCTGTATGAGAAGACCCAGCGTGAGGCACAACGGGTAGCCGGTAAGTTATTCAACCAGGTATTGACATGGAAACGTCGCATCGGCCTGTCTACTCATGAAACAGACCATCCCGGCGTGAGCTTCAATGAATCTGTTACCTGGCTAGAATCGACGGTCATGCTGAAGCGCTAGATCGTTTCACAGGCCCTATTAATATAAAGCCGACCTTGCCTTCCAGACGCATCGACCCCTCAGGTTTACCAAAGTCAGCCACATCTGCGGCCAACCGCAATAATATCGCTCGACCCAAGTCAGCATGGGTAATTTCTCTACCCTTGAAACGACAAGTGGCCTTGACTTTGTGCCCTTCTTCTAGCCAGCCTACGGCATGCTTACGTTTGAACTCGTAATCATGGTCGTCAGTGTTGGGGCTAAACTTCAGCTCTTTCACCAGCGTCACATGTTGATTTTGCTTGGCCGCATGCTTCCGCTTCTTTTCCTCGAATGCCCACTTGCCTTCATCGATAACCTTCGTAACAACCGGCGTGGCTGTCGGCGATATCACAATAAGGTCGAGACCCAATGCCTTTGCCCTTTGTATTGCCACCGATGTCGAGAGGACTTCATTACTGCCATCGGGGAAAATGACTCGCACCTGCTGTGCTCTAATCCCCTCATTGATATTGTCTTTTACACGCGGGCGTGATTGTCGTGGTCGAAAATTGTTGAATGCCATCTGCTGGTACTGTATTCTCCTATTGGGTTGTGCCAGAACTAGTCCATACGAGCGGTGGGAAGTTTTGTTCGATATATTCCAAGCAGTACTCGTCCCTGGTTATCCCAAAAACCTCAGCCGAATCACGGATCGAGTCGTATGCCTGCCGGGCCTGTTCCAAGCGATGTTGCGCTTCGGCCAGAATGTACGCAGGTGTGATAGTCATCATTTTATCTAGGCAAACCAAAGTCTTTCTTTTTGATCTTCGCCATCCGTCCGTCTGGATGATGGAAAACTATACCCTCGATGTTGAGATCACGTAGATACTCTCGGATGCCGTCAAAATCTCGTGGACATTCCAAGACCGTGATTCCATGTCTGATTAGTACGTCCCGATTAAGTCCCTCGGGGTTTTTGGCGTCTCTGCCGGTATAGTGTGGCCCCATCACTTCATAAGTGCCGTCTTCAACCGGGCCTGTGTTTTCCAGCGCGGCGAACATCCATTTGTCGGTAGGCCACTCAGTCTTCAGCCAACCCGGCCAGTGCCCAGTATGCGGGTCCGGTGCCGGTTGAACAGGTTCAAAGCCGGGAGGTGGAGTTTTGCCATTCCTGGCGTCATAACGTTTATGCATCACGCCGTCCCGAACCAAGCAGGATGTGCCATCATACTTTCTGGTAGCGACACCCTCGCCCGCCAGCACCCATTCGGCACCTGGTGTAACCTCATCCCGCACCAGGCGGTCGGTGTCGTAATTATGCATAAACACAGAAATGATTTTCTTCATGATATCTTAACCGGGCATTCAGGCGGGTCCGCAGCCACCAGGACACTAAAGCCACACCACCAGCATTCCCAAAACCGGCGTTTGGGTGACAGGGTGCAGGGATAGCCGCAGGTCGGGCAGACCATGCGTAGTTCGGCAATCTGAATATCGAGCGGCAGACCGTCTTGCTGCGGTTCAGGCACGTCGCGCAGGCACCATTGTTTCAAACCCAAGTCCCCGGCTTGTTTGATAGCGGCGTCGATCACAACCACGTCCAAACAGTCTCCAGTAAACTCAAAACCAGTATCGACGTATTGGTTTGTGGCCGGGACAAACTTTTCGAGCATCCAGCGCATAGGATTAATCCGGATGGCAATTAGGCGGCACCACCAGGACGTCTTCTTTGGCCCCGGTGTCCGTGTCGGTAACGGTCAAAACGACGGGTTCCGGCTCCTTAGGCGAAGACGTGACGATTGGCCCCATGGTGTAGTACTTGATGCTACTGAGCGGAAAATTCCACCACAGGCCGTCAGCGGCTAGGAAGAACACTTCACGCTTGCCGCCCGGCGTTTCCACCGGGTCACGTGAGTCGCTGCCTTTATCCCACCAATCACGCGTAGCAGTGTAGACGCGCTCTTCGGTTTCGCCCCAAAGCATAATATGAACCTCACGTTGTAGGACATCAGAGCTCTCTTCCTTAGTAAACCCTTCGAGACTGCGTTCCTCTACTGCACTCTGGCGCTCATCCAGGGGAGAGCGAAGGGTCCACGCGTCCTCCCACTTCTGCTGCCAGCTTTTCATTGGGTTGGTTTTCATTTTTATTGCTCGGTACGATTTTACCACGGGCCTTTAAACGCGTTAAGCAGTAAATCGTTGCTCGTGCTGGACTCGGGCATTCCAGATAACACGCTCTCGGAAGTCAGCCCATCGCCGTGCGGGTGAAAGCCGCTTGGGTTTGGGATGACGTCTACCCAGCCAGCGCAGTTTGGCCATTTCGATGAAGGGTATGCCAAGGAAGTGGGCTAACTCTCCGGTGTGAATTGTGCGCGATACAACTCCAGCCGCTTCCGAACCAGCCTCCTGTGCGTCGTCGAGGCCGCTTTTGCCGCTGTCAGGTCTCGCTGGCGTGTCAGCACCATCTCCTCGTACATCGAGGTCATCAGCTTGTTGTCTTTGAGAATCTGGTACCATGCTTCCCTTTGAGTTTTGAAGTGTGTCTCTTCCCACATCGGCCAGCCGTCCGCGTCCCGGAAGTCGGGCAACTGGTTGTGAATTTTGCCCGACCTTTTTGTTGAAAAGACGCGGCACCGCACGCGTTTGGGGCGCTCGTAACCAGGGAGGACGCGCCAGCAGTAACGGTTTGGGGCGGCGCGAGACTTACGCCGACCGCCCCAAACCGGCAGCGGCGTGATGAACATTGGTCTAGACACGTTTCGTCCTCGTGCCGCCACGGTTTCTCCTCGCAGTAGTTTGGCCCTGATGAGCACTTACGCGACTTTTGCGGCCTTCTTCGCCTTCTTGACGGGTTTTTCGGCGGCTACCGGCTCTTCGGCAACCACGGTAGCGGTCGCTTCTACAACGACCGGCTTTTTGGCGGCGAGGCTGGCCTTCAACATGGCCATCAGGTCAGGCGCGGCTGGCTTGGGGGCGGCGGCAGTGTCGCCGACTGGTGCGTTCGGATCGGCTTTGCGGGCCTCGATCAGCGCTTGGATCGCGGCTTTGAACGAATCGTGGTACTCGCCCAGGTCGAACTGCTGGGGTTCCAGCAGCGTATTGGCCATTTTGCGCTCGGCATCGGCCAGCGTCACACCGGCTAGCATGTCGCTGGAGAACTCACTGATTACTTCGGCCTCATCTTTATAGAACAGTGTGTGCAACACCAGGCCATGGCGAAAAGCGCCAGTACCGCGCCGGATGACGACGAGATGCTCACGTTGGTGCATCGTGACCCGTGCTACCGCTGCTTTGCGGTTGTCACCTAGGTCGGCCATCAGGAGTGCGTACACCTTCTTGCCCGCGTCGCCGTCCGGGACCATGAAGTAACCGGCGTCATAGAGCATTGGGTCGATGTCGTCCAGGTTGACGAACTTCTCGACGGTCATCGCGTTGCTGGATTTGGGAGCGAGGGCCTTAATCTCCGCTTCGGTGAACCGCAGATACGAGCCCTTCTCGTATTCGTAACCCTTGATGATGTCGGTGCGCGGCACCGGCGTTCCGCCGCAGGTGTTGCACACGATTTGCTGATTGATGCGGCAACCGCAGGTGACATGCAGTTGATTGAAGCTGACGCTATCAGTGCGGGCGGCAGTGAAGAGTTTCACGGGGGCGCTGATAAGCGAGTAGATAATTAGTCCTTTCCATTGGGCTGTAGGCATGATCATTTCTCCTTAGACTTGGGGCTGAAATCAACTACAAACCCATTATACCACACGAAACCTATTTGTGTCAAGTAAGGCTGACAGCCATGCCTTCGGCCATCGCCGCTACCAGCTTCAGTTTGGTGATCAGTCCTGTTTTGTTCATGTGTTTGAGTGGAAGGTGTTAATGACGCCGCGATATTTGCCGTTAGCGCCAAGCGCCACACCCAAAACCTCGCCCATGTTGCCAAAAGGGTCGGCATCCTCATATTTGTGGAGGGCGTCGATGCCGTGTTGATATGCCGCTTCTGGCGTGTCGAAATCTTGGGCTATGGCTCTGACGCCACGGCTCGGAAAACTGGTGTGGAAAGTATAGCGGGGTTCGCCACCGCCGTAATGGCCGATGGGTTTCATGTTTAGGAGGTTAGCAGGCATTCTTATTTTCCTTCAGCCATTCTTTGAAATTCTTGTTAGTAGGGGCCGACATCCAGCCGGGAATACACCGGTTGTGGCTGCAGCACGGGCCTACGACGCCGTCCAGGCTCCACCAGTCCAGGCCGTTTTTGTCCCAGTTGTCTGACCCGCAGAGCACGCAGGAGGTTTTGGCCGGATTAGCATAATCGGAATTCTGAAGGACGAACAGTGTATCGGGCGTGCATAGCTTGATGCGTTCCCCAGCCCAGTATTCCCAGGTGACTTTGGGAAGACGGCTGAGGTCGCGAACGTACCTAATGACTTGGCCGATGGCCTGAAACCCCGTGCCACCACAGGGCCGCTGGTTGTAGCCGTACATAGGCCACGAGCCGTCAGAGCGTAAACGTGCCACATAATCGCATTGGGGCCTGTTCTCGCGCCCCCAGGCCATGCGCAGCCCCTTCGGGCTGTTGTAGAGGTGCACGGTGGGCACGAATGTCTCCAGAAGCTTGTTGCCCACGCAAAGCCGGAATTCTGAGAGCTTGGGTTTCTGGTGGAGTTTTTGCTCCATAATGCGGTCTGCTAAGAGTGCCGACCGTAGCTGCATGGTGACGATGGCTTGATACTGGTTCAGTTTGCCTGTATCGATAGCGGCCAGTTTTGCGCCGGTTTCCTCAAAATATGTCATCTTTAACATCCGCAATCAAGGGCGCGGGCGCGCCTTTGGATAAGGCAATCCAATGAAGCCAGCAAATCCATTGACTGCCTCCCACGTAATAAAGAAGCGACATGGGGCAGCAAGGGTCTGCTAGGCAAATTCGCTTGCCTGGTGCTGGTTTGGACTCTTCCATGTTCCCATTGTAATAGGTAAAACGGTTTATGTCAAGTTCATGTGGCCTATTCCGCCGCCAGATCGTTCATGTAATACTTGCAAAGCGGGCAAAGATGCACGGGCTGGCTGCAGCGCTCGCTATGTAAACGCAGCTCTTCCATCGGTAAGGCTTGTGGCAAAAACTTGACAACTAGATAAGCACAAATCTTACAGCCATCCGACCGCGACGGTGACCCGCCCGGCTGGCAAGGTGTTATGGTGTATTCACCCGACGCATCGCCTATTGGTAGCGTACACGTCTGGTTGTGCTCCCGGAGATCCGTCTCACTGAGAGCTTTAATGCTGGTGGTTGGGGGTTTCTTTGCCATGTGTGCCCTGTACGTCTATTCTTGATTGTAGCATGGTTTGATATTCATTAGCAAGCCCTCGGCTGAGGATGTTTGGGGCTAACCTCTAAATAAAACCAGATGGTTAAACCTTCTATTGTTCCTAGTCGGTTTTGAACCATTTACGAAAAATCGGCCTGATACAGGCAGGTAATCTTACTGTTACATTTTCTGCTACGTCTGAAACCCTTCAAACTATGCTGTCTGAGGGTAAGTCACAAGCTCAGATAGCTCGGGATCTAGGAGTACACAAGTCTACTGTCGGGGTGCACCTACGCAAACTAGGCCTTCTGGGTGCCCCAAAGTCTGGCAAGCCGCTGATTGAAACACCACCACAACAATTACGAGAATGGTTTGAGGCCGGAATGGACTTCAAAAATATGGCCAGCCAATGCGGAGTGGGAGTTGCAGGACTTATCAAGCATTTACGGCAATACCAAATTGTCAAATATGATGAACGGCAGGCGCGGCCAACTAAAGATAAACCATCTGATGAGGTTTTGCGGCATCTATTTTACGATGAGCTTTTAAGTTTCGCTGACATAGGGCAGCGTTTTGGAATGTGTGACCATACCATACATGACCACATGCTGAAACATAAAATAGTCACCCCAGGCCAAAAACAGGCAAGCCCTCACACACGATTGACCAATATTGATAGCTTGCGGCAAATGTACATCGACGCCAACATGAGTCTGGCCGATATTAGCGCATTGATGAAGGTATCAAAAACCGCTGTCAGTAACCGGTTACGACGAGCAGGCATCATTAAGCCAGACAATGTTAAACGGGAACTCAATATGGACCGCAATAGCAGTCAGCACCATTACCGCCGCAAGTCTTATGTATTGCCGTCAGGCCGGGTAGTTCGGGTGCAAGGCTACGAGCCAATGCTTTTAGATCAAATGTTTAAACAGGGAAACCTTTCAGAATATGATTTTTGCTTCGAACCATCACAAATGCCTGAGATTAAATACCTAGATAGTGTAAGAAAATGTCATCGCTATATTCCAGACTTATACTGCCCTGGCCAGCAAAAAGTTTGGGAAGTTAAGTCTGACCACACCCTAAAAATGGATCAAGATACCATCTGGCTAAAGCAACAAGCCACCAACAAATGTGGTTTGGCATGGGAGTTAGTAGTATTTGACCGGCAAGCCAATATCATCCAGCAAGTTAGCTATCCAGAAAAAGCTTTTCGGCTAAATATGACTGAATAAGCTATAACTGATTAGGAGAACAAAATGGCTTTCATGATTAGTCCAGGTGTCAACACATCCGAGATCGATTTAACGACCATAGTGCCTGCCGTCGGAACTACCGTTGGCGCGTTGGCTGGCCCATTCCGGTGGGGGCCTTGTTCGACGCGTGTGCTAGTGTCCAGCGAACTCGATATTCTCAACCAGTTTCAGAAGCCGGACATCAACTGCTTCCCGACTTGGTTTACAGGGGCAAATTTCCTGGGCTATGGCAACGCTCTCTGGATCACCCGCGTGGTCGGTCCGGCAGCATCCAACGCCTGCGTAGTCCCCCCGATCATTGCCCCCGGCGACACGCCTTTCCAGGTTCTGAACGAAGACCAATACCTCGACCAGTTCGCTGGTGGACAAGGATTCCCGGAAGGTACCAGCGTCGGCATGTGGGCCGCGAAATATCCCGGCGATCTTGGTAGCAGCCTGGCAGTGTCGATGGCAGATTCCGCCAACTTCGCAACCTGGCCTTTCAGGACCAGCTTCAACCAGCCACCCAACACTTCCACCTATGTGGCCAATGCTGGCGGCAGCAACGACGAAATTCACGTCGTTGTCGTAGACGCAGGCGGCGCATGGACCGGCACCCCCGGCACCGTTTTGGAAACGTTCCCGTACCTCTCCAAGTGCGCAGCGGCCAAAAATGCCGATGGCAGCACGATGTACTACGCGGACAACATCAACCGCCTCTCCAATTATGTCTGGTGGATGGACTTCCCGGAATTCTCCAAGGCAGGTCTGGAGACCTGGGGTAGCACGACGCTCGGCACCGTTTTCGAGGTGATGAGCACTGGCGTAGTCTTCACCGAAATCACCGGTGGCCCGTTCGTAGTAGGCGAGACTGTTCAGTTTGCCACAACGGCAACGGTGTCTGCCCCGACCTCGGGAACCACCGCAACTGTTTCGCTGACCATCGACCCTCTCAGCGGCGCGGTCAAGGCAGCCTCGGTGACCAACCCCGGCAGCGGTTACTCGACTGCCCCGACTGTGACCGTTACTGGTCCTGGTTCCGGCGCGTCCTTGGTAGCATACATCGCCAGCGGCCAAGTGACTGTGGTCAATGTTGGCGCTAATGGCACCGGATACCTGACCAAGAGCGCACAGGTTACTGCCCAGACCGGCAGTTCCATCACCATTACGCCGGTCAACGGCAGCTTCATCGTTGGTGACGTGGTAACTGGCGTGGCCAGCGCCGCGTTTGGCACCGTAAATGATATTGAAGGTGGCGTGCTCTCGGCCTACGCCGCCCTTTCTGGTGGCGTGGACGACAATGCCAACATCCAAGCCGGTGACCTCATACTCGGCTACGACCTCTACAAGAGCGCCGAAGATGTCGATATCGCTTTGATTCTGTCCGGTAACCTCGGCGGCGTCACCAGCATTGACGACATGATTGCCGTTTCCGAAGAGATCATCAACATCGCTGAATACCGCAAGGATTGCGTGGCCTTCTTCTCGCCGCCCATGTCCGCAGTGGTCAACAACCCCAACTACGAATCGACTGATATCGTTGCATACCGCATTCAACTTCCGGATTCCAGCTACGCCGTCATGGATAGCGGCTGGAAGTACCAGTACGACAAGTATAACGATGCATTCCGTTGGATTCCGCTCAATGGCGACATTGCCGGGCTCTGCGTACGTACCGACACCACCAAGGACCCCTGGTGGTCGCCCGCTGGCTTCAATCGCGGTCAAATCATGAACGTAATTCGCCTGGCCTGGAATCCTCGCCAAGCCTATCGCGATCTGCTCTACCAGAACGCCGTTAACCCGGTCATCACGACTACTGGCGAAGGTACCATCCTTTATGGTGACAAAACCATGGTGATGAAGCCCAGCGCCTTCGACCGCATCAACGTCCGCCGCCTGTTCATCGTGTTGGAGAAGTCCATCTCGACTGCAGCCAAGTACTCGCTGTTCGAATTCAACGATGCCTTCACGCAGGCATCGTTTATCAACATGGTGGACCCGTTCCTCCGTGGTGTTCAGGGCGGTCGCGGCATCTACGACTACAAGGTCGTATGCGACAGCACCAACAACACACCGCAGGTTATCGATTCGAACCAGTTTGTGGGCGACATCTACATCAAGCCCGCTCGGTCCATTAACTTCATTCAGTTGAACTTCATCGCGGTCTCGACCGGCGTGTCGTTTGACGAGGTGGTGGGCCAGTTCTAGCCTAAACGGAGAGGAGGTTAAACCTCCTCTCCTAAATAGGTTTGAATACCCACAAGGAGCTAAATCAAAAATGCCGTTCGATCTCAATATATTCAGCACTCAACTGGCTACCGGTGGTGCCCGGCCCAACCTATTCGAGGTGACGTTGTCATTTCCGACCGGTATCGGGGTGACCAACAGCCCCAACGCGCCACTCACGCTGTTGTGTAAGGCGTCGCAAATCCCCGGTCAGGACCTCGCGCCAATCGAAATCGGCTACTTTGGCCGTAAGATCAAAGTTGCTGGCGACCGTACATTCCCAGAGTGGACGATCACCATGTACAACGATGAAGACTTCATTGTTCGCAACGCGTTCGAGCAATGGAACAACGCGCTCAATCAGCACGTGCTGAACATGCGCATACCCGCTACTACGCTTGATTACAAGGCCAACGCAACTGTGACCCAGTTCGCCAAGACCGGCGACACGGTGAAGGCATATAACTTCAAAGGCGTTTGGCCAAGCAACGTCCAGCCTATTGATCTGGCCTGGGATAACAACGACTCCATTGAAGAATTCCAGGTAACTCTCCAGTACGACTGGTGGGAATCGCCAGCTTTGGGTAATTCACCGGCTACGACCACCTAGGAAGCTTGATTGGCTCCAAATGACGCAGATCATCAGGCCGGGCGGCAAGTCCGGCCTGATCTGTGTTTAACACACTACGCGGCGCTGAGTCGGTCCTAAATATCACCGAGTGACTTTGTCTGAACAACAATTCCGGGAACGTGCCGCTGCCGTCCATGGCACGGATTACGAGTACCTAGAGCCATACACCGGAATGAAAGCCAAAATATTGATGCGACACCAGGCTTGCGGCAGAGAATTTCGGCAGATCCCATACAACCATTTACGCGGGCGCGGGTGTCTGAAATGTGGGGAAGCGCTGGCGCGCGCTTATGATAAGATACAAAGCAAAAACCATTTGACTTTCATTGCCCAGGCCACACAAATACATGATGGGCGGTACAGCTACCCAGAAGAATATATCAACGATTGGACGCTGCTGTCGATAGAATGTCCCAGTCATGGCGTCTTTTTACAGACGCCTAGTAATCACTTGCGTGGTCATGGCTGTCCGGGTTGCGCTGGTAACCGTCAGCTAACTCACCAAGACTTCTTGGATCGCGCTTATCAGGTGCATGGCGGCGCATACCAATATCTCAGCGAATACAGTGGTGTTGACCACCAAACCACAATACGGCATACCGAATGCGGTCTGGAATTTTATCAGACTCCCTATAAACATTTATTGGGGCAAGGCTGCCCAGACTGCGCTAACAACCAACTGTTGACGCATAAACAATTCCTCAGTAAGGCAAATAAACAACATGAATATGAATACCTCAGTCGGTACACTGGGGCTAAATCAAAGTTGACCATTCGCCATAAAACCTGTGGATATGTTTTCCAGCAAACCCCGGAGGTGCACTTACGCAGCAAAAGCTGTCCGAAATGTGCCGGAAACCAACGTTTAACGCATAAGGAATTTCTCGACCGTGCTTGTAACAAACATGGTGCTGAGTATCAATACCTTGATGAATATGCTGGTATGCCAATTGCTCTGTTGATGCGACACACAATATGTGGCCGCGAGTTTCAGCAAACCCCTGCCAGGCATCTCGACGGGGGCCGGTGCCCATACTGCTATTCAACCCGATATGACCAGCAATTTTTACAGCGCGCTCACCAAATACACCATGATGAGTATGAGTATCTAGAGCCATACATCAACGCCAACACCAAGATGCTAATGAGGCACACAATTTGTGGCCGTGAATTTCGGCAGTCGCCTTACAATCACGTCAATAAGCATCAGGGCTGTCCGTCCTGCAAATGTCTGGGATATTACAATGAGCACTTCTTCCGTCAGCACCCAGACCAGCGCGACCGCCCAGCAGCTTTTTATTGCATATTGTTCGACGGCCCAGAAAAGTTCTACAAGATAGGCATTGCAACAAATTATAAGCAACGGTTACGCGACCATCAGCGGTATAATCTGCAATATCAAGTAAAGGTTTTGAGTGTACAAACCATGCCGCTTTACCAGGCCTGGCAGAAAGAACAGTCGTTGAAACAATTCTTTCACCAAACTGGACGACAATATCGACCGATCATCAAGCTAGGATCTGGCGGCGATTCGGAGTGTTTCACCTAAGTAGCATCAGAATTATGACATTTCAACTTTTCGGTTTTAAAATCGGCAAAGACGACCCTGACGACCGGAAGAAGCAACTCAACCGCCAGTCTTTCGTGGTGCCAGAGACAGACGACGGGTCGGTGACCGTCGAAGCCGGGGGAGCCTACGGAACATATTTCGACCTAGAAGGCACCGCCCGCAACGACGTTGAACTGATCTCGCGTTATCGTGAAATGGCCCTGCAACCGGAAGTGGATAGCGCCGTTAGCGAGATCGTTAACGAGTCCATCGTCACCGAGGAGCAGACGGCTCCGATCTCCGTCCAACTCGACAAGCTGAACTACTCCGAAGAAGTAAAGGAGAAAATCCGCGAAGAGTTCGACAGCGTCATGCGACTGTTGGACTTCAACAATGAAGGTCAGGACATCTTTAAGCGGTGGTACGTCGATGGTCGACTCTACTACCACATGGTGATCGATAAAGAAAAGCCTCACGAGGGCATCCAAGAACTCCGCTACATCGACCCCCGGAAGATCAAAAAGATCCGCGAAATCAAAAAGGAGATTGACAAGAACAGCGTCGAGGTCATCTCCGACATCCAGGAGTACTTCATTTACAACGAATTGGGTCTGGAGAGCAACAACAGCGCCAACGGCGTCAAAATCGCTCCCGACTCGGTTTGTTATTGCCATTCCGGCCTCGTTGACCATCGCTCCAAGATGGTGCTGAGCCACCTGCATAAGGCCATCAAGCCGGTCAACCAGCTCCGCATGGTGGAAGACGCGACCGTCATCTACCGGCTGTCACGCGCTCCGGAGAGGCGCATTTTCTACATCGACGTTGGTGCGCTGCCTAAACTTAAGGCCGAGCAATACATCAAGGGCATCATGGCTCAGTACCGGAACAAGCTGGTGTATGACGCCAGCACGGGTGAAATTCGCGATGACAAAAAGTTCCTCAGCATGATGGAAGACTTCTGGTTGCCGCGTAGAGAAGGTGGCAAGGGCACCGAGATTCAAACGCTGCCTGGTGGCCAGAACCTAGGTGAGATGGAAGACGTCGTTTACTTCCAACAGAAGTTATACGCCTCTCTCAACGTTCCCGTCAGTCGCTTGAAGGCCGATAACCCGCTTGGCGGGTTGGGCCGCGCAGCCGAAATTAGCCGCGACGAACTTAAATTCTCGCGTTTTATTTTCCGGCTGCGCTCCCGCTTTACGCAACTCTTCGACGTTCTGCTTCGCACCCAGCTATTGCTCCGTGGCGTAATCGCCCTGGAAGATTGGCCCAAGGTCAAGCAAGAACTGTTCTATGACTTCCTGAAGGACACCTACTTCGCCGAGTTGAAAGACCTGGAGATCTGGAAAGAACGCGTCAACGTGCTGCGCGATTCCGATGACTATGTCGGCAAGTACATCTCCAAAGAGTTTGTGCGCCGCAAGCTGTTGCGCCAGACTGATGAAGACATTGAAACCTTAAACGCCGAAATGTACCGTGAGGAAGCCGGTATGGACGGCATGAACGGTCAAGAGGGCCAGGAGGGCGGCGGACCAGGAGGCGGGCCAGGCGAAGGCCCAGAAGTGGATCAACAGGCCAACGATCTGAATAGTGCGCCTATGCCTCCTGGGCCAGGCGACCAAGGTGGAGGTGGGCCTGGCGCTAGCCCGCAGCCGTTGCAGTCCTCGTACAACCTACTTCCCAAGAAAGGCCCGTTTGGAGCCGTCCGTAAAATTCTAAAGGAGATGGGCGACAATGAGAATCGGGGGTAGTCAATCACACATGTACATCGGACCCAAAATCCTCGTTGACATCAGCGTGCCTGTGGCCTTCGAAGCCGAAGAGGACCACAACACGCCGAAAGTGCAAGTTATTATCATGGGCCAACCCAAACCCAAAAAGGCCCGCAAAAAGCGGCTAAGAAACGCTTTGGTCGAACTCAAGGAGCAAAATAATGAAGCTACAGGAACAGATTAAACAGGCCTTATTCCGCAAGGCCATGAGCCTTGTCTCGGAAGAGCGCAAGCGAGAGGCCGCTAAGATCTTCGAAGATACGCCGAAGCTTGGTAGCTTCGAGCCGAGGCAGCAAGGCCAGTCTTACACGCCGATCAGCACCACAGACGTGAAGCGCAATCCTTTTGCCATCGCCGCGACCAATAGCGGGTACAAGTTGGCTGGCTCATATAAAACAGGTAAGGTCCAGCAACATGACTTCCACAACGCTGCTGGCCAAAACCTTCATCTGGTGAACCATGGGTCTGATTTCTGGACGGCTCACGTAGACGGCAAGCAATTCCGCCTTTCCCCCGGTGGTGCCGATGAAGTACAGCAGTTCAACGAGTACCTGCGCAAGAGGCCGCACACCGGCAACCCCGTTCATGAGGGCAAAATGCCGGACTTCTTGAAAAAGAAGTTCGCTGCCAAAGACGAGGGCAAGGGCAAATCCAAGAAAGACGACGAAGACGAGTCGGATGAGGACACAAAGGACGGCGACAAGAAGCCCGCCAAAAAAGGTAAAGGCGGCATGCCCGCTGGCCTCGCCAAGTATCAGTTCAAGAAAAAGGGTGTCAAAGAAAGCGTCATCACCGAAGGTAAGGCCGACTGGCGCGTGAAGGGCTGGGCCGAGGAATACGCCGGGGCTACGTTTGAATGGACCACCGGCAAGCACAAAGGCATGTCATTCGACATGGACCAGGGCGGGCACGAACTCGCTGGCACCGATCCTCATGTACGCGGTGGCTACGAAGGTCACCCAGAATTCGGCGACATCCGCAGCGACACTCATCAACTCGCGAGCCTGCTCGATGACATCGTGAGCGGCAAGGTAAAAGTGAAGCTACATGGCGAAGATGTCACCGCCACCGCAAAGCGTGATGCCGCGCGTCTCTCCAACTATCTGGAAGACAGCTCTGAAGGCGAAGAGATCGACGAGAGCAAGAGCTGGGGCGACTCTATTGTAAAGGCCCCGATACTCCAGAAGCTGTTGCCCGGCGACGACGATGATGAAGAAGGTGGCGACAACAAGACGAAGTTGGCAGGCCTCGCGGATGAGGGTGAGGAAACCGCAGAAGTCGTTGAAGACCACATCGGTTTCGACGAGCTCAAAGGCAAGCTGGAAGGCAAGAAAGGCGTCTACGATGCGGGTGGGCTCGCCGCTGCCATCGGTAACAAGAAATACGGTAAGAAGGCCATGCAGAAAGCGGCCAAGAAGCACGAGCCGTTGGGTTAAGGAGTTAGGATGGCGTTGTATTGGACATATCCGGATGGTGAGGTGCCGATGTATCGTATCGGCACCTCAGACCGTGTGCTTGGTGCCGCCACTGGTGCTCCAAACGGCTTTATGGTACTGAACCAAACCAACAATAGCACATTTGTCGCGTCGGGCGGTGTTTGGATAGCCGGTGGTGCATTCCCTGCTGATGTGTTGGCAGCCTGGTACGTGGAAGACGTAACAGATCCACCGCCGCCGTGGGGGCCGTTGAGCCCTTCTGGCCCATCAGGCTCTCAAGATTTTCAGGCAGACTCATTTCAATCGGGGGTTTTTGAATGACCATAAATCATCAGTTTCAATCCAGCAAGTTGGACGGTTCAGACGCCACATTAGTGCAACCAAGTAACTGGAACGCTGACCATGTTGTCACGCTTCCGCTGGTGCTCACACCCGGAGGCTCGCCCAGCTACGACAATCCCGGTGGTTCCGGCGACCGCTCCTCGTCGTATCCGGTCTGTTCTGGTTTTCCCCGATATGGCGGCGGCACTTGGAGTAATTTTGTCGATGGCGTGAACGACGATCCTATTATGAGTGACTGGTTCGTCGCCGTCGGCAATAATGTCGTCTTTGATTTTGGCACACCACAACTCATCACTGAGGTGTCATTCTGGGATTGGAACTCACAAGGCTCTTCGGTTCTAGCCAATTGGCAGGGCTCGAACGACAATTCGACCTGGACGGACATTAGCATCGCCAAGCTATATGGCCCCGAATCAGCCAACCCAACCGTCGATACCGGCTTATCGGGCAACACGAGCTATTACCGCTACTATCGGTGGATTCTCGTCAGTGGCAACAGTGGCAACATCAAACCAGGCGAATTCAACTTCAAGATCCTAGCATCTGCTGGCAGCACGCCCGCTCTGCAGGTCGGTGGTGAAGCTTCTTTCAGCGGCAACGTTAAAATAAGCAGCCTAGCAGCAGGCACTGTATCGGTCGATTCCAGCGGGAACCTTACTAGTGTTTCTAGTGGTGGCACCGGCGGCGGCATTTATTCTGGTTCTGGCAGTCCTAACGGCTCTGATGTTGCACCCCACAACATGACTGGTGATACTGCGCCATCACCATTTGTGGTTAGTTCTAGTGGTCTTGGTAGGTATACTGAATCAGACCCGTTTCATAGCTTCGATGGTGATCTTGGTACTGGTTTCTCAACCGGAGAGTATTTTGGTGGTGGTCCCGCATGGGTACAGATTGATCTTGGCGCGGGTATCGCCGTAACACTAGCCAGTTTTTCACTAGCCGGTGGAATGGGTTTAGCCTATGGCGACGGCGGTACAGGTGCCAACCCAAGAGATTTCACACTTTCAGGGTCGAATGACAACTTTACCACTTCAACGGTTATAGCTACACAGACTGGTATCACTTGGGATACTCTCTCCCAAACACAAAACTTTCCGGTAACGGGAAGTGGAACGTACAGATATTTTCGAGTAACTGTAACTGCAATCAACGGAGGTAGTGATTGTGTCATTGGTGAAATTTACCTATTTGCTGCAGGTTTTGCGGGAGGGCAAGCTGGTGACTTTTACTATGATAACGCAGGCAAGTCATGGTATGGCCCACGTCCATCGGGGTCAACACCAACATGGCCGCAGATAGGCACCCAACTGAACGGCGAAGTTCAGATTAGCTCGGACAACAACACGACCGGTTCAACCACGGCTGCGCTTGGCTCAAATAGCCCTGCAACCACAGGGACCGCTCCATACACGTGGGTCAAGCTGTACGCGTCCGATGGTTCGGTCGTTTACGTTCCGGCCTGGAAGTGACACCGGCCTTTTGGCAACCAAAGCTTAGCCTAAATACTTACTAGGAGATCCTCCATGAAGAATATCATCACGCTCATCGAATCCGAGCTTCACCGCCGCGCTCTGCAGGCAATCAGTGAAGAGAAACAGGGCGTAGCCAAGAAAGCTTTTGATGTGCCAGAGTTGCATGAAGATGGCGACGACGACAACATCGGCGAAGCATTGGAACCCGATGGTGCCGAAGGCGAAGAAGCCAAGAGCAAGCAAAAGAAAAACGTTGAAGGCAAACGCCAGGACGTCAAGGGCGGCAAGGACGAAACCGCCGAAGACGAAGACATTCTGACCGCCGCGACAACCGGCGCTACCACAGCCTCCAAAGAAGTCCAGATGCAGAACGTGCAGGGCAAACGCCGCGAAACCGAGATCACCAGGTAATCAATGCGCGCATACGAAGACCAGTTTCGAGACCTCAGGGCTAGAGTGCGCGCCCGTATATCTCAACTTCGCGAGGCTCAGGAAAAGATCCTTCCCGACAACGAAGGTAAAGGTCTTCACCCCATCACAGCCAAAAACGGGGAGCTCCAGTACGACCTGGTCTATGGCACACGTGAGGGCGAAAAGGTGTTCCAGGGTGGGCAGGTTTTTGATTATGACATGGAGGGTACCGAGCTGATCAAGCGCGAACTCCGTGCTGGCCACAAGCTCGACCGGACCAGTTATCTGAAATTACGCAATGCCGACGAGAACCAGCCGGAACCGGACACCCATGAGCTTGAGCAGCAGGCTGTGGAGCCCACCGACGAGTTCAAGCTGCTTCAGGCTACGGCAGAAGAAAACGGGTTCAAAGTAGAGACACCAGGAACGGTAATCCAGCCAGTCACCGAATTCACGCTGCCCGGCAAAAAGGTCAAGCTGCAAATTGCCGTGAACGATGACTACAAATTTCCCGGTAACAAAAAGTGGATGTTGGTGGGCAAGTTTGACAGGGCGGATAAGAAACTTTCTGGCACGACTGTTGCTGAATTGGCTCATACTTTGAAATCGCTGGTCAGCCGAGCCGACACAGATGACGCAGCGGAGCCACCGAAGGACGAACCGGTTAAAGAGGAGACCATCATGAAAGAGGAAGTGCAGCCGCAACCTGGTGACTCCCGCATCTCTCTTGTCGAAGTCATTGAGCAAGCTGGGGTGAAGTTTTTGTCGGAGAATGATAAGTGCCTGATGTTCACCATTCCTGACCGGCCTCATGAAGAGGTCTACATTCCGAAAAAGAAGGGTCCGAAAGGCTACAAGTTCGTACATGTACGGGCGGGCCTGCTGGAGAGCCTTCCGGCTTACCTGCGCTCCCTGCAGAAAGGGTAAAAACAATGAAATTATTAACTGAAATCGCTGACCAAATTCAAATCGTGACACCCACCCAGGGCAGTGGCCGAGGTTATTTTATTCAGGGTATCTTCTTGCAAGGCGACTTGAAAAATCGTAACGGCAGAGTATATCCTTTACCCATCCTTGAGAAAGAAGTGGCCCGCTACAACCGCGAGCTAATCGCGCCTCGCAGAGCCTTGGGCGAATTGGGCCACCCCGATGGTCCGAGCATCAACCTGGACCGCGCTTCTCACCTGATTATCGAGCTTTATCGGGACAACAAGAACTTCATTGGCAAAGCCAAGATTCTAGACACGCCAATGGGGAAAATTGCTAAAGCACTGATAGACGAACAGGTTAAGTTGGGGGTTAGCTCGCGCGGAATGGGAACACTCCGTGAGGCCGGTGATTCTCAAGAAGTCCAGGATGACTTTTATCTTTCCACAGCGGCAGACTTGGTTTCGGACCCCAGCGCGCCAGATGCTTTTGTTCAAGGTATTATGGAAGGTAAAGAATGGGTCTGGAATAACGGTGTCATTACTGAACATGCCATTGCTGGTGCCAAAAAACGAATGACCCGAAAGTTTAACGAGGCTACTGCGATTAAGGAGTTTAGCCGGTTTCTCCGTGGGATTTCTCGTTAGCCCAGCGTTTAAGATATAGCCGTAGGCTGGCACCACTGGCGGGTTGACCTGTCTGTGCTTGGTACCAACTTGCCAACGCTTCGCAGCTTAAACCCTCAGTCCGCAACCTCTCAAGGTCTGTCCGGAAACTTTCGACATTGAGGTATCCAGCATACTTCGGTCTGGTTTGCTTCCATTTGTATTGAAAGCAATTAACCGGGCTGGTCCCGACATATTCATAAAATGCACCCACGGTGGACTGCTTTTGTGAGATAATTTTGGGCTGACCCGGTCGATGTTGTTGCACATGGAAGTCCAGTCGAGAGTCAACTTCTTTGAACCTATCCACCAGCCCCTCACATTCTGCCCAAGTAAAACAGTATGTAGCAAATCCCACCACCACATAATGGTCATGTGTGTAGACTGCATGGCCATCGCCTAGGAACCAATGAAGCACCGTGGTTGGGGTTAATTGCAAATCTTCCGGAATGATTTTGGTACTGTTTTGATACCAGTGGTTGTGCAGGTCAGTCAAAGCCAAATCAAAATTCGAAGACAGTCGATAAGCCCGTCGACATTTGGTGATATGGCCTTGAATTATACTGGTATGCTTCTCTCGGATGTTAACCCTGGTTTTGAATGGTAAGTCTTGTTGTAAATGACTGGCATACTCTTCATGGACAGTGGCAATGCTAAAGCAGCTATTTCGGTTTATTCCGGGTTTGATAGCAGATAGACTGCCGTCGCCTAAGAGCAGTCCAGCTAATAACTCATGATCATTTGGTGTTAAATCTGTTCTGGTAGTGGTTGCTGGTTGAGGCCGGACTACCACGCCCCAGTAATGAAGTCGGTTGAGAATTGTTCCTTCACACACCGTTAACCCTGACTGAGCTAGTCGCGCCGCCACGGTGATTGCACCGAGGCCCTGGCCAAGGTAAAGGTCTAATACATAATCTTTGAGACAATCAAGTTTGCTGGTGCGTTGCGACATTCACCTTCATTCTAATATACTTTTGGGAACCGCGCCACTCCTAAATAATAGTGTCGCATTAATCTGCATTTCTGGAGAACACACATGAGCAAGAAACTCAACGACAAAATCCGTGAGATCTTGGCTGAAGCTGCCTACGAAGATCTCGGTCCAGCAGTCGTTACCCCCTGGGCAATGGCGGGACCTAACGCTGCAAGCATGGTAAAGCCGGGTCAGGCAAAGGCTCCGACCTGCACCAACCCGGTTACTGGTCAGCGCAGTGCTGACTCAGACAACCCTGGTGCCGTTGCTCCTGTCGCTTCCGCTGCCCCCGTCGAAGGTGACGAGGAAGAGGACGAGGACGAGGACGAGAAGCCGGTCGCCAAGCCCGAAGACGATGAAGAAGACGAAGACGAAGAAGGCGACGAAGAAGAAGTGAAGGAAGCCGCCGAGGAAGAAGACGACCTCGACAAGACCTTCACCGAAATGCTGAACCGCCTGCGCGAAGAAGAAGGCGACGAAGAAGAGAAGCCCGCCGATGCTCCAGCCGCTGGTGCGCTCGGTGGGGCAGCTCCAGCCGGTCCTGCCGGTGCCGCTGTTCCCAGTGCGCCTGCTGCTCCGATTAGCCCGGCAGGTACTGCCGGTGCCGCTCCCGTAGCCGATGATGAAGACGAAGACGGCAAGATGGAAAAGATTGCCGAGGAAGAGGAAGAGGAAGAGGGAGAAGAGGACGAGAAGGACGGCAAAAAGAAGAAGGAAGAGCCCGTTGACACCAAGGACGACGAAGCGGCCATGTTCGCAGGTCAGCAACTTCCCGAATCATTTAAGCAGAAAGCCTCTGCTATTTTCCGTGGCACCATCGCTCGCGTCGTCAAGGAAGAGCGCAAGCGCACGACCGCCAAGCTCGTCAAGCAGCTCACCGAAGCCGTCGACATCCTGAAGGCGAAGGCTGCGAAGAAGCAGAAGTCGTTCGAAGGCAAGTTGACCGAGCAGGTCGACATGTACCTCAACTACGTCGTCGAGAACTGGATGCAGGAAAACCAGCTCGCCGTCGAGCGCGGCATCCGCAACGAGCTCAGCGAAGACTTCATTCGTGGTTTGAAGAAGCTTTTCGTCGAGCACTACATCGAGATCCCCGAAGAGAAGGTGGACGTTCTGAAATCCATGGAACGTCAGGTCACCAAGCTCGAAACTAAACTCAACGAGCAGGTGCAGATCAACGCCAAACAGCGTCAATTGAACCAGAACCTCAAGAAGGACGGCATTCTCCGTTCGGTTTGCGAAGGCCTGGAAGCGACTCGCGTCGAGAAACTGCGCACGCTGGCCGAGGGCATCGAGTACACCAACCGCAAAGAATTCACCAAGCGTCTGACGGACCTTCGGGACAGCTATTTCCCCAAGGAAGCCAAGAGGACGGTGGAAACGAAACAGTCGATCACCGAAAGCGTAGTGGAGCCGGTGGAAACGGAAGCCACTTCGACGAATATCGACTTGTACGCACGGACGATTGCGAGATCCAAGAACCGGTAACAAACCAGACCGACCAGGTTTAAACTGACAGGGCACCAGGGCAACCTGGTGCCCTTAAGGCGTTTAAAATATGGCATTTCCTAGCCCACATGCTACTAATTCGGTTAATATGGTCGGCCAGCAATTTGGTAGCCTTTCTGTATTGAGTGCTGCGTTAGAACGCTCAAAAATCGGTGAAATGCAATGGAATTGCCAGTGTGAATGTGGGGCGGCAGTTGTGGCCCGTGGCTCAAAGTTACGCCGAAACGAGTCCATCCAGTGCTCTGAGTGCGCTAAAAAAGGTCATGGCAAGAGTGTTAAATCCGCTCAAAATGTTGATCTCAGCGGACAACAGTTCAACAAGCTGTTGGTATTAGAGCGTGACCTCGGCCCCCATCGTGATTCTGCGGCCTACTGGAATTGCCGGTGTGAGTGTGGTGGGTTTAAGGTTGTACGTGGAAATGATCTGCGCCATGGCCGCATAATTTCTTGTGGTTGTGCAGGCGCTGCCAAACTGAATGTTTGGAATAATATCACCACCATGGTTAAAGCTGGCGCGGTAAAACGTGGACACTCGTTTAGTCTCATGGCCGTCGACGTTAAAACGCTGTGCCAACAGAATTGTCACTACTGCGGAACAGAACCGGCTCAGCCTCGATTATATTTGAAGGAAGCAGTTTTGATTAATGGCATCGACCGGATTAACTCTGATTTGGGCTATGAGTTAGGTAATGTTGTACCGTGTTGTAAACATTGCAACTTCGCAAAAGGCACCAAAACTTACGAAGAGTTTCGTGAGTGGCTTGGTCGGGCTTACCACCATTTTGTAAATGTGACAAGTCATAAATAATTTTCGAAGTAATAACTAAGGAGCAAAAACAATGTACCTGGCAGACAAACTGAAGGCAAAGTGGGCCAAAATTTTGGATCACGAAGACTTGCCACGAATCGAAGACCCGCATCGGCGGGCAGTAACTGCCGTCATCCTGGAAAATCAGGAGCGGGCGCTCCGCGAGGAAAAGGAAACTCTCCTCCGCGAGGCTGCTCCTGTCAACAACTACGGTGGCGGTAATATTGGCGCATGGGACCCGATTTTGATCAGTCTCGTTCGCCGCGCGATGCCGAACCTGATTGCATATGACGTATGCGGCGTGCAGCCGATGACCGGACCCACGGGCCTGATCTTCGCGATGCGTACCAAGTACAACACGCAGACCAGCGCCAGCATCACTAACCCCGGTGGCTTTGTGGATAACGAAGCTTTCATGAAGGAAGCTCTGATGCAGCAATCCGGTAGCCCGATTGCGACAAGCACCGATCCGTTCGGTGTTGCCGCTTACGGCGGTATGACCGAGCAGGTCATTGAAGCTTTGGGCGACGGCAGCGGCACCCCTGGTTTGGACTTCCAGGAAATGGCATTCTCCATCGACAAGGTGGCCGTCAACGCGAAGTCGCGCGCTCTGAAGGCTGAGTACACGATGGAATTGGCGCAGGACCTCAAGGCGATCCACGGGTTGGATGCCGAGACCGAGCTGGCGAACATCCTCAGCACAGAAATCCTGGCCGAAATCAACCGCGAAGTTATTCGCACCCTGTACTTCATCGCCCTCCAGGGCGCACAGACAGGCACCGCCACACAGGGAACGTTCGATTTGGACGTCGACTCCAATGGCCGGTGGACGGTTGAGAAGTTCAAGGGTCTATTGTTCCAGATGGAACGCGAAGCCAACCAGATTGCCAAGACCACCCGTCGCGGCAAGGGTAACTTCGTGATCTGCTCCAGCGACGTGGCCTCCGCACTCGCCATGAGCGGCATCCTGAACTACGCCCCCGCGCTCAGCACCAACCTGAATGTCGACGACACAGGCAACACCTTCGCCGGTATTCTCAACGGTCGCTACAAGGTGTTCGTTGACCCCTACTTCTCCACCAGCGATGGCACGGAGTTGATGATGGTCGGCTACAAGGGCGTCAGCCCCTACGATGCGGGCTTCTTCTATTGCCCCTACATCCCGCTGCAGATGGTACGTGCAGTCGGCGAAAACACCTTCCAGCCGAAAATCGGGTTTAAGACCCGTTACGGCATGGTGCAGAACCCGTACTACGGCAACCTCTCGGTCGCCAGTGGCGTTGTGACGGGTGGCGGACAGATCGCGGCCACCAGCAACCCCTACTATCGCTTGGTCAAAGTCTTGAATCTCATGTAGTCAAAGCGGGCGAAGACCCGCAACTGAAAGTTCACTGGGGGTGGTTTCGGCCACCCCCAGACCTGTATTTGGGTCATTGTACTCTGGCCCTCGCCCGCTCGTTTTCGAGCTGGACCACGCCAACCACCCGACCGGCTCTTGCCGCCATTTTGTACTTGATTAAATCGATTTGGCACGTCTTGATACCGCGATCAGCGGTTTGGGAGTCAATTTGACCGTCCCAACAAGCTACGAAAAAGAGGCGCGCTCGTTCGCCAATCTCATCGAGCGCCGGAACACCAACGGACACGGACGGCCTCCGCATCGCAGTTATACAGGCTGGGTCCTTAGGTTTCGTCGTAGCTCTGCGAGTTCTTTCCATATCTTCATTCCTCCTGCCGATACCTCCGCCCGCATATCGGCGAATTCTTGTTCAAACATCGCGTCCAAAGAATCGACGCGCCTTATGTCCTTTGTCACGCAGTTAGCGAGATGGTCGCTATACCACCAGCGGCGTTTCGCCTCGCTAAGTTCCGCTTGGTGGGTCTCGCGATACTGGGCGTTTGCGGCGTTCTGGGCCACGCGATGGCGAACAGTGAATCCGCGCCGCGCTTCCAATCGACGCTCATGGGCTGCGGCGTCTGCCGCAGGGGCTACCGGGCCGCTGGCTACGACCCAGCCAGCCCCGGCTCGACGTGCCCGCTGACGAAATGCCACGTGAGCGGCTTTGCGACGTTCGTAACGCGCTTTATTGGCTGCGGCTACGCTGGCTTTGCGCTGCTGGTAATAAATCGCTTTGGTCACAGCGCGACCCGCTTCATAAGCCAGAGCATCGGCTGGGTCTCGGTAGGCCATCTGTAAACAGTATAACACAAGGCCCTGGGTGGTGTCAAGTACCTGTCTTTCCCGTATACTTGGCGCCCTACCCGCCAAGGCGACAGGTATGGATCATTCGCTGCCGTCCCGGAATCGATGACTCCGATGACGGGGTATTCTACGCCCGGCTCGGGCTTTGGGAAATCTTCAGGGATGGCGCTTCTGATCGCAACAGCAGTGGATCGCACCGGGTGGTACATCGGGAACGGGCCGACACTCTGTGTTCCAATGTAGCGCCGCAACGCTTCCACGACTTCAGGCTGCTTCAGTTCGAGCCGGTAAATCTTAAGTCCGCGGCCATAGCGTAGTTCGCGTGGCTCCCTAATCCCGTAACGGCGCACCACTGTGAGAAAGCTACTTTCGACTGCCGCATCGTAGCCAGCATCATTGTGCCTAAAGAGCTTCACCTTAGCAATGTCGTCTGTAGGTAAATCCACCTGCGGTTGATAAGCGTCGAACGATTGCAAGGTCGAGAGGTTCGCAATGCCGAGTTTTGTGCGGTCACTCTCGATGCGTTGTGCTAGGCTTTCCAAGCCCTGGGGCGTTACCCTGACCAGCAGATCGCCGAGACCTTCGGACCCGATTATCGGGCAGGTGCTCGGCGACAGGATGGCGACAGGTCGATGGCTTTTGGCAACGGCATCGGGACGAATACGCGCACGTGCGACCGCAGGTACGCCAGGGAATTCGTCGAACGCGGGCTTGAAACGATCTCGGATGCCAATCACTTGAGCCGCCAACGCGTCGCGAAATTCGGAGGTAACCTCGCCAAATACCTTTTTCTCCCCTCCTCCCGCATCAGGTGCATAAAAATCCCGTTCGAGTGGCGGTACAACCTTAATAGGAAGCTTGAGCTCGTCGCTCATGAGTCACTCTCCTTCAGCCGCTTGAGGATATGCGTAACATTTCCCGGTGTCATGTGAAATGCCGCGGCCAGCACACGGTGCGTGAATACGTCCGGCATCCGTTCCTTGGCTCTGGCAATCAGTTGCGGCACAGCCAAGCCCTCAGAATCAACGGTGCGCATCAGAAGTCGCCGAAGAATCTCTGCTTCCGGAACTCCATCTGTTTTATCAATGACGGCGGCACGACGAGCGCCCTCGCAGATTTGCCGGATATCCGATCCCGAAAGGCCGTCAGAAGCCTTGGCAAACCGATCCAAAGATTTAGGCGGAATGGACTTAGACAGGAACCTCTCGAACATCTTCCCGCGCGCCTCGATCTTCGGTAGCTCAATGTGAACGCGGTACGCAAACCGGCGCCAGATTGCTGGATCGAGAAGATGCTCGTGATTCGTCGCCGCCAACAGAACCGTTCCACCGGCAATTGAATCGATGTTTTGAAGAAGGCTTACCACCACTCTCTTCAGTTCGCCGAGTTCCTGCTTGTCATCCCTCAGCTTGGCGAGAGCATCGAATTCGTCAAGAAACAGCACGCATGGGCGGCCGGCGACGTGGTCGAAGAGAAGACGCAGGTTTTTTGATGTACTGCCAAGAAAAGAAGAGATCAGGGTGTCGATGCGGGCTGTAACAAGTGGAAGACCCAGCTTAGCCGCAATGAGGCGGGCCAGCTCTGTTTTTCCGCAGCCGGGCGGTCCGTACATCAGCAGCGAGGGTGATATGCCGATCCCCTCTTCCACCAATTCGTCGGAAGCCTTCACGTAGCGAACGAATTCATCGACGGCAGCCGCGACATGGGGGTCGAGAAATACTTCAACATCTTCAGGTCGGACGAAGGTCTCGTCCGCCAGAGAGAGCCGTGATTCGGAATCGACGGGAAGCCGCTCCTGGACCGCGACAGCACGCGCTGTTGCCACATCTGAGCGCGAATTGGAGGAGACCGCACGTCTTACCCGATCCGCAGACTTGCTCTCACCCGCAGCCTCCAATTTTTCGGCAAGCATCTGGGCATAGGCCGTCCCTTTGCGCCGATCGCCATTGACGGCAGCTTCAACAAGATTAAGGATTTCTGTCAGATATAGCATCTTCACGATAGTGTCCATACACCACTATAACACGGTTTGACCTAACAAGGGCTCACCCACCCGCATCTCACGTTTACTGGCAATGACGCGCTGGCTGGTGCAAAGAACGCGGGTTGGACCCGGCCAACATGCGCGCCGTGGCTGCAGGCCGATTGAAGCAGCACAAGGGCTATCGGGCCAAAAGATTGTAAATATCCTAGCCCTCAAGCGACTAAGTTTCTGCCTTTCTTGTGCCTTTGATCCGCCAATTGTTCGACGGTTGGTATGCCAGAAGTTGAAGCGATCCACAAATCCGTAGCAGGCAACCACCGAAAGCCCAGACGGGACCAATGTCTTTCCAGCTCCCGCACAGCCTTGGCGTCTGGTTTGGGGTCGGTGTCCGACCGATACCAATCGTTCCTCAGCGCCCATCCTGGATTGGTCACTACCAGTGTGGTCTCATCAGCAAACATATCGATGAGCCGACGAGCGGTCGTGATGCCCAGGCGGTGCCCCACGTATTGTGGTGCAATGGCAATACGCTCTAAGATGAGCAGTTTGGAAGCGTAACCGACCATCGTAGGCAGCATCATAGACAATAGATGTGGAACGGGTGGGACCGGCTCCCTTAGTTCTTTGGCTATCAAGCCGACCGAATGCGCGAAGAAGCCAGCAAGCGGCAAGCAATCACCAGCACCTTCATACAGAACCTCGGCTGGCTCGAAACCTTCATTTAGGGCTGTGACGAAATCCACCCGCAATACCCGAAAGCGGCCCACCACCGGTTCGCTGTCGTCTTCCAGATAGCATGTGATAGTGCCATCCATACATTCGACCACGTCGTCCGGTTCAAGCGCTGCCACGCGATGCACAACTTCACATCTGAGCTCGGCAAATTCAACCCAATCATTGTCCATGCTACCCATTTTATCACGACGAACTGGCTGGTGTCAATGTGCTGGTACGATCCAGCACCCACGGGCGGCGCTTTCCGACAGTCAAAGCTTTTCCGGCATTCGTCTGTCTTTCAGTCCCCGCCGCCGCCCGTTTGGATTTGGGTGCAAGTCGTGCTTACGCGCCCGCGCCGCCAGTGTGGGCTCTCGCCGGTCGCAGCGTCACGTTGCTGGAGTTTTCGACGCGGTCATGGTGGAGGGTGGTGCAAATGGTGTCCGCGAAGTTCTGCCAGGCCAGCGCGTCATTGCCAGTAAACTCGATGTACGGCTGGCTGCCCTGGGGTACGTCCGTCAAAAACACACGGGCGCTGGGCTTGGTGGCGTCATGTTGCAATTCAACGTAGTTGATGTTGTCGGTGTTGATCAATCTGTTACCGACGCGTACAAGGCTGTTCATAGTGATGCTCCTCAGGAACCATAATACCACAGGATGAACTGAATTGTCAATCATCCCTTGACAGACCACATATAAACGTGTTAAGATGGTTTTGGAGGTGTAAGCCTCTGGCGGGAATCATGCCCTCGTGCACCCGTCATCTTTAAACCGTAGCTACGGTTAAGGACGGACAAATTGGATATCGCTCAATCGACGTTTCGTGTTCCCACATATCAATTCCGGAAGTTTACTCATCCGGTTTTCCCCACTATTGACATCTATTATGCTCTGACGCGGGCACATCAGATGTGCCCGCTGGTATGTCCACCAGGGCCAATGCACGTGTGCCCAACATCAACAGGGCCGTGTACGCGGTGGTGGCTGACAACTTGGCGGGCAACGGCCCCCAACCCGGTTACTTCGACCTCATGAATAAGGGTGTTACCATTCTGGCGGAAGCCGTGCGCATCATTGATGCCAAGCATCACGTACTACAAGTCATTGTGCCGCCAGATGACGACCATTTCGGCATCTGCGATGGTGCGCATACCATGGCGCTAATCGCGGAAGGCAATACCAGCGCTGCCGTGCACCCTGACCAGCACGTGTGGCTTACCATCATGACCGGAGTGCCACCAGACGCCACATCGCTCGTGGCCCAGGGCCTCAACACTGGCATCAAAGTAGCACCGCATTCCATCTACAACTTGGAAGGGGCCTTTGGGTGGCTGAAAGAGGAAATGGACAACCTGGGTTTCCTCAGTTTGATCAGGTGGCGCGAGTCAGACAAAGCCGAGTATGATGTTCGAGAGCTAATCGGCATTCTTGAATGCTTCAACATATTTGACTTTCCAAACGAAGACAGCAGGCATCCCATCCAAGCTTACGAGAAATATAGCATCCCTCTCGACCACTTTCACAAAGATTTCGCGGAGTACGAACAGGACATCAGCAAGAGCAAGTACCATCGTCTGCGACCGCTGCTGGCCGATGCCCTGACTCTGTATGATCACATCAGGCATGATTTCCGCTTGATTTACAACTCGCAGGGGGAAAAGGACGGGGAGGGAGCCTGGGCATTATGCAGAGCAGGCCCAAAGGGAAGTTTGTCTTTCCTTTTGCCGATCTCACTCCGGAGAGCTATCGATTGACCAAGGGCTGTTTATATCCGATTTTGGCAGCTTTCCGTAACTACGTGGAGATTGGCAGCAAACGAGAGGCCCGTTGGGTGGGTGGGTTTGACGAGGTCAAGAACATTTGGCTTAACTGGGGTGCTCGTGATTTGGCTCTCCGGTTAGTTTCGACCGTAGTGGAGGCTTCCACCAGGGTGGGCTCGCCTGACCACGTGGGAAAAGACCGAAATCTTTGGGCAAACTTGCACTCGCAGGTGGCTCTGCATCTGGCTCGGTCAAGGAAGTAAAACCACTGGGGGTGGTTTCGGCCACCCCCAGACCTGTATTTGGGCTATCTAAGCTTGCGAGCGCCTCTTTAAGCAAAATGCCCGCCAGCCGATTTCCTGTCGCATTCCCACATGCAGAGGGCATAGGCGACGGCTTGGTCCCAGCTTTCAAACACCTTGCCCGTTCTTCTCTTCTGCCTTGTTCTCCAGGCTACCCAACGCTTTTTGGATTTGGTGGGGCGTACCTGCCATTTCATACTGGCTCCTTATTGATGAGTGCAGAGATTAGCTTAAAAATAGCCAACAGGTTGCCGTATGGAACGTCGATGTCCACGCGTCGATGGTTCTTTAACTATTCTCAGCGGGCTCTTTCGGCGAGCTCTCAATAATCGCCGCTTTCTCGTTAGACGCACAAGACATCTCTCCAGCTCGGTCCCGCGTTGCAAAACCGGCTTCCACCTTCATAGATTCGGGCCAGTTTCGCACGTCGGCATCAACTCTTACAAACTGACGGCTGAGCCAATCTTTTCGCAAACTCATTTATTCGATTCCTCCAGCCTTTTTTTCATTTCGTTCTTGAAGTCCTTGACAAACAGGCTAGATTCGTCCGTTATCAACCAGGACTCGATTTGAAGGATGTTCTCGCGGAAGTCGTCGGCAGTGAGTTTGTACTGATCGACGCCCCGATGTGAAGCCAGTTCTAGCCGCCCGGCGAACGGGCCGCTGGTGAGCAAGTGCCCTTCTGGCGCGGGCAGCTCGTTGGAAAATTCGGGTTCGCCTTCAAAACCCACAGTGGGGTTTGATGAAGAAGAACTTGAAGAAGCCTTGCGAATAAAACTCGTTAAGATCCACGCCGAGCGTTTGCGCTTCGGCAAAACCTGGCCAGAGGCCGGTCCAGCGGGCGAAGAACGGATCGTGGTCTTCGCAGTCGCATTGCAGCCTCTGGCCCCCACACGCCGAGCATCGTTCCGTGTCGCAGTTTACCGAGTGGCACTGGCCAGGCTTTGCTCCACAGTCGTGACAATTGTGGATTGTTTGAATTTCAAATGCCATGCAACTAGTGTAGCATGCGAGGCGGTTTGTCGTCAATAGAGATAGGCAGCCAGCACGGCGTCGGTCGCCGCCCAAGGGGTCGTCGGTACGATCTGCCGAGCTGACTGATTTAACGTGTAATCCTTCCCCGGCGTTTGAAGCGCCCCACCACGCCAAATTTGTACGTTTCTGCCGGGCTGCGGATACAGCCAGGAGTTATCGGCTTGCATCACACAAGGCTGGTTGACATACTGGATCGGGTAGATGCCGCGCAGCTTACCGGCCTGCACCTCTAGGTAAATACCGAGCGGAACAGCATTGGCGCGACCTATTGCGTCGCCCATGAAAACGGAGTTGGGTACGACGGTGGTTGCGCCGGAATTGGGGTCGACCATCAAGCTGCTGACATCGACCGCCTCCATGTTGGAACCAAGCACGTTGTGCAACGTTACGAGGTCATTTGGGTCCCAGCGAGGGTCCTGGTCATGTTGCATGCCCCAGGTCATCCCGTTGTCAGCCACCATGCAGCCGTAGGTTTTTAGGCCATTCAAGACGATCTGCATGTTTGGCGAGAACGACGAAACATCAAAACCAGCGTTGAGCCGGAACCGTTGCCCCATCATTGGGTCGGTTGCAGTCTGATCATGGCTGGCGTAATGGCGAGCTGGCCATTGGTAGGAGTCGAAAGTGGGGCTACAGGTGAACCGCAGGCAATGGTTCACCGAGCCAGCCAGAATGTCCGAGTAGCGCAGCACGCCGGGGGTCATCGGAAGGCCTGCCGCATCGGCTGAGGTCCATGTGTCTGGCCGTAGAGCATTGGAAGCCAGATCCCATTTGGCTGCTGAGCCACATACCCAAGCGCCGGGGCCTCCGGACGTTCCGAAAAGCTCGTAGAGGATGCCCGCTACCGGATCGAGGCAGAGGCAATGAGCGTCGCTACCCGACTCCACTATCGCATTGTTTGGAATGGCGTAGAGGCCTGGATCGGACTGCGTGTTGCCGCTAAAATTAACGGGCACCAGCGGGGTACCTGGCGGAACAATGTTGATGGTGTAGGTGTCGTCGCACCGCAGGAAAGTCTCTCCTGCGGTGGCTGCTTGCATGGCCGCGATCATTGCCGCCGAACTGGGAAGCAATGGTAAGCCGTTGATTGGTGCATTCCAGATATTATTCTGGGGGAAGACTTGACAACCTTGTACGGTGGAACTCATTTATGACGTGCTCCTTTGCAATAGACCTCTCAATTATATCACAGGGAGCAGTCCGAGTCAACCGGGGCTAAATAGAAGCGTGCTGACATTCATCCAGTTTGTTACAGAAGGCCGGGTCTCGAAAGACCTCAAGGCTATGTTGGGGCTCCATGACCGTATCAAGGATCACCAAGCTCGTCAAATCGGAGCTTCTGAGACCGCCGAGCACGATTACGGAAAACAGCTTGACACGCTTCTGGCACAAGTCGGCGAATATGTGGATAAGATCCGATCCAAGTCCTGGGCCAAATTCACCATGGCCCGCGAAATCAAGTCGATGGACGCCGCTTTGGAGCGGGCCGCTAAGCATCTACAGGCCGGTGATTTTAAGTCGCGCGACAGAGCTCTGGGTGAGATACACAACGTGATATCGCAGCTTTTCACTCTCAGCAGGAAGAAGCTAGACGAAGCCGCCTACGCCACCAGCGTCGGTAGCGCGCATTTCGGCTTCATCAAAATGGACGGCTCGGTTATTAAAGGAAAGGTCGACCACAGCCTATTGGCCAACAAGCTTAACTTCGATTCGGTCTCTGGTGCCGTGGTACATGGCGATATGATTCGCTATGCGGTGGACAAAGAAGGCAATGCCACGTTCGAGTTTAAGGACTCCAACCGCGCCCGGCAAACCACCGTGAAGACTATCGAGTCCATGCCGGACATCGTGGGCAGCATCGTGGTGGAGTATTGGCCCACCGTGGACGGCAAGCTGCGCCCGCATACCTTGCCGGTCAAAAAAGAGTATGACGACGCCGACATCGCCATCAAGCGCATCCCTTCTTTGAGCTAGCACTAAAATAAAGCAGCATGGAGCAGGTTACCGCACTCATCAAGACGTTCCTCCGCGACGAGTATCTCTTCAACTGTGTTAAAACACTAAAGCAGCACGCACCTGCGATCCACATTGCGGTAGCAGATGACGGCCACACCAGCGATGATAAAGAAAAACGGCTGCTGAGTATGGGCGTGGACCGCTACATCCGCCTACCTTTTAACTCCGCTCCCGTTGCCCGAGGCCGCAATCTCCTGGTGAATGTCACTGAAACACCATATGTTCTGATCGGGGATGACGACTTCACCTATACAGGCCAAGCCCGGTTGCCCGACCTGCTATCCATGATGTCTGTTGCGGACATTGCGGGCGGGGCTATCATGGAGCGAGGCCAGATCTTACATTATGAAGGTAGATTTTACCGTGTTAGTTCAGAAGCAATGAAAATGATGGCTCTCAGTAACGGACCGTATTGTCAGCATGAGTCGGTGATGTACCAACCTGCCGACTACGTGTACAACTTTTTTATCGCCAAAACCACTGCTCTTAAAAAAGTACATTGGGACGAGCGCCTAAGGGCTAGCTACGAACATGAAGACTTCTTTTTGACCGCCAAGAAAGCGGGATATAAAGTAGCCTACTGCCCTAATAGCTTGGCGCACCACCGGTATGGTCCACCAGACTCCACGGAATACCAGAGGTACCGACACTCCGGGGACCGGCGCGACAAGACAATATTTGAAAAGAAATGGAGGTTTCGGTTATGATAAATCGACAAGGCGCTGGTGTGCCATATGTGGGACCCAAGGGCAAACTTCCACGGGTGAACAGCTTCGACGCCTGGGACACATTAATTGCCCGCCGCAGTGTTATCGACATTCACAACGAAGTCGATAACCTATTTCCCATCGTTGAAAACGTCCGAAAAGTCGGTCCTAAGGACATCATTGTCAGCGATTTTTATGATGAAAAACTTTTGCACACAGTCATTCCGCAGGTTACTGGACTGCATAATAAGGTCTACATCACAGAAAACGGCAAGCGTGAAGGGTGGATATGGGCGAACATTCGTAAAGAGTTCGTGGTTACCAATCACACTGGCGACAACCCCATAACAGATATCACCAGCGTACAACAAGCCGGGATTCAGGCTACGCTCACCGACGTAGCTACGCTGTCCTCGGTGGAACAGTTTTTGATCAGCTCTGGTCTGCCCAGCATCGCGCGTTTAATTCGAGAGGCGCGCTTGACGACGTACGATCCTGCTTATCGCCGCTTTGAACTGCTACAAACGCAGGTCAATTTTCCAATTTTGTTGTTGGCTTCATATCTGCTACACTACCAGGTTGCTCATCACGCCAGCGTCTTGATGAGCGGTCGTGACTGCTGTTTGTGGGTCCAGGTTCAAGAGCGTCTGCGTGATATGCTTGGTGGCCATTATGCAGTACATTACTTTCACACCAGCCGTATTGCACGCACAGCCGCCAGCCCGACGTACCTGGCATACGCTAACAAAATGCTGGCGCCTGGGGCGCTAGTAGTGGATTTGTGTGGTTATGGAAGATCGTTGCCGCTTTTGCTCGATAAGACCAGCTACCCGAAGACCGGCATCTATCTTCTGGCCAAATATCCCGACCCCGGTAGGACCTCGCGTGCCAAAGCCTTGACTGCTGGCTCCGCCGTCTTGGCGACTGACAGTCTAATCGAGCGCGCCAATTTAGCTCGCCATGCGATGGCTGTGGACGTTGATGCTCGTTCCATGCCGGTGTATAGCAACCCGGCCCGCATCGACTGGGAGAACCTTCCAGAGATTGAAGTATCACATCGAGCATTTGGGGTAGCGCTGAATCTGCTGGGCCATTACAACACCATCATAGAAGAGCTGGGTCATATTGAACAACATGCCATTCATCGCGCCTTGGATTTTTTGTTTGGCCAATTGCTAAACTACCGCGATGTATTGGCTTTCAGAAACGATATTATGGCTACCGAGGAGCAACCAATATTGGATGAACTGCAGCTCTTAACGACTGGCCGGGTCAAGGCCAGCACCAAAGTGCAGCCTACAAAACCAACTAGAATTACTCGGTTTCACTGCGAAATGCCGTATTTTGGCCAGATTGCTCCAAACGACGGTATGAGCAAAGCTGTGCTTGTGGCTCTTCAAAAGGACGACCAGTACACAACTGCGGCGGTGTCGGCTAAAATGGCGGAAGATTTCGGCGTAGTAAGTAAGGGTAAGTGCATGTATCTGCCCTCATTTTATCAACTAAACGCTCTGAGTCGTAGATCGGTGGATCAGCGTGTGGACAACGTGGCGTGTTTTGGGCGTATTTTCAGCTTGAAGAACACACTCATTCAAGCCATCGCATCGTGGCGTTTCGCTCAAAGCAGAGGTAAAAAGTTGCGATTTCACGTGAACGATTTCGCTGACGGCTGGGAAGGACAGGCGATTATGCAAACGCTGCACACATTCTTCGACGGGCGTCCAGATGCAGAACTGGTGGTACAGCCATGGACGCATAAGCCTGAACTATACCGCTTGTTAGCGACCATGACTGTAGGGCTCCAAGTATCACTTAGTGAAGCTGCCAATGTTACTGCCTTAGACATGGCAAGTGTCGGAATACCGATAGTGGTTTCGCGTGAAATCAAGTGGGCACACCCAGACAGCATCGCCTACCCAACTGACTCTGCGGATATAACGGCCAAAATGCTGCTTGCTGTTGCGCAGCCCAAACTAATCGAGGAGAATCGTTGTCGCATTCAACAGCACAACGATACCTGCATCAACCGTTGGCGGCAATTGCTGGGCAACGACGGCAAGGTTCTGTTTCTGTATTACACGCCGCCACCTGGTAGCGAAACCGGAATCTCCAATGTAGCCCAAAACGACGCAGCCATGCTGCGTTCACATGGCGTTGTAGCGGATGCTGCTCCGACTGACTTTTCGAAGGCTAACGTGCAAGCACTCATGCGAGGCAAACCATACACACATATTATTTTCGAAGCATCATTTGCTGCGGCCACCGGTTAATATGGCTCTTCCACTGATTAGTTGTATCACGCCGACCACAGCCAGCCGCAATCAGTATTTACCACTGCTGTTGCGTTCTTTTCTTTTGCAGGATTTTGTCCGCAAGGAGCTGGTGGTGGTTAGTGAGGATTTTATACCGCTACCCAGCCACCCACAAATTCGGTTCGTCAAGATCGGCAGAGCCAAAAACATTGGCTTGAAGCGAAACATCGCCTGCGAAGCAGCGCGCGGCGAGTTTATCGCTCATTTTGACTCAGACGACTACTCAGCGCCTGGCCGGTTGTCGCACCAGTATCAGGCAATGCAACAGTTTAGCGTCAAGGTGACCGGCTATCACGCCATCTCTTTTTACGGCTACTATTACGACAACCAGGTCAAAAAGGAAGCAGCATATAAACAGAAACCTGGTGCCGACACTTGGGCCTGTGGCACTTCTTTGATGTATGAAAAGGCTTTTTGGCAGCGTCACCTGTTCCCTTCGCAACAGACCGGTGAGGATTCGGCATTCGTGACCGCCGCTAAACAGTGCCGCGCGATTCACACCGTGGATGGCACCGACATGATGGTCGCATTCAACCACCCCGCATGCACCGATACGATACTTCGATCTTTCCAGTCTGCCTACCACATCGCATTGCCGGTCGAAGAAGTGCGCGAACGAATCTTCCCGGCGAAACCACCAAAGCTACCGCTTTCCGCTATTATTCCTGAGCCTCCGTTGACCGTGGAACCCGCCTGTGACATTATTCTGCGCTTGTACTATTTGGAGAATGGCACACTGGCCTCCAAAGACCTCGCTCGGCACGGAACGGGCCTTCTGAGCATCTTACAGCACGCCAAGGAGGAAATCACCAGCCTGGTTTGTCGCGGGGCCACTTTCGTTGGCGTCCGGTGCCCTCGGTTAGCCTTATCCGGCTGTTCTGAAGCATCTGGCACCTATCTGGACGCTTCTATTGTCCCGGCGCTTGCTTACCTGGTGTGGTTTGGCGAGAGCGTGACGAAGCCGCGTTTCCCCGAAGTGCTTCATATATAAGGCATGAAACGATTGTTTTTGCTGCTTGTGTTAGCGTGTGCTGCCTTCGGACAAATGCCCAAAATCACCAACTATGGCGAGGTGGTGAGAGGAGTCATTTACCGGGGAGCCCAGCCTGATGGGAGTGGTCTGTTGGATTTAGCAGCGGGCGGATTCAAGTCCGTGTTGGACCTACGCGGCGGCAAGACGGTGGCGCGAGAAAAGATTGTGGCGTCTGACCTCGGTCTTCAGTTTTTCAGTGTGCCGCTCAATGGTTTGACTGCGCCTACCGAAGCCCAGGTTCGCCAAATTTTATTCGTGCTAACGGTGGCCCCCAAGCCGCTTTTCTTACACTGCCAGCATGGGGAAGATCGTACCGGCACCGTGGTGGCCATCTGGCGCATGGAGCACGGAGTGTCGAATACGGTCGCACTCCAAGAGGCCAAGTTTTACCACATCAACCCGCTGCAGTTTGGAATGAAACACTTCATCATCACGTATAAGCCGACAGTGGTTCAGCCGACCGCCGCTAAATAGCTGCGTGGGCTCCATTCAAGTGCCGTGTATCCGAGTCAACCCGATGCAGATTCCGAATTACATTGCGCCCGGCCAGAGGTTAGGCGCGAACGGGCTGCCGTACGCCGGTTTCAAAAAGCTAGATCTTCGGCTTATTAGCGACAGCCGACCCGCCCTTATCCAAGAGCTTCCGCCAGCTCGCAAGTAGCTTCTCTGGAGATTCTCCTTCGAAGGCGACCGCCAGCGACCCAGTGATGGAGATTGTGGGCGGGAGGGCATATTGCCGTCCGGTCTTGGCTATCCGCTCGGTGGCTTCTTTCACCGAGATGTACGGCAAGCGGATAGTGACATCTTCATTGCCACACCGGAAGACATGTTTAACGACTGGCTGCTCGTAGATGCGCATTATTGGGGCCTCTTCCAAAATCCGATCCATCTGACGTAGTACCGCCACTCCCGCCCGACTGCCCACACCATCCGCCAGGCATTGCGGGATTTGTCTATCGGTAGACTAACGCCCCAGGAAAAACGGAACTCCCATCTATGCGGCTCACAATACGAGCATGGGCAGGCGACCGAATGTCTCTCGAAGTGTAGAAACCAGAATCGCGATGATTCCTGACAATAGAACGGCGAGGGGCGCGACTCAAGGATCAACGGATCACACGTCCGTGATTTCACGAGAGGCAGGTCATCGTCGTTGGTCCTCAAGATATCTAGCAGCGCTTCGCCCTGCTTGGTCAGCCAAGCGGTCCTCAAAGAGACGCCATAATCTAACAGGCCGCGATGGTCTAGCTCTTCCATCTTGGCGTTAATTGCCTCTTGCGAATACTTCTTGGAGAGTGCTTTGTCGGGCGTCTCGATCCAAGGCTCGACATTGGCTCTAATACTGACCCAGCGTTTGCCGATCAAATCCAGCATTTCAAAGTCATCAATAACTGGCTTGTAGTCTGGGTTTGGCTCTTCCCATCTGCACCCCTGCATATGGCATACCACAAAGAAGCAGTTGTCATATGTCGTGTCGAAGAAGCTCGGCCCATCGTTGGGACAAACCAGCTCAAACGTTTTTGGCTGGTATCGTGCGTGGTAATATTTGCCCTGGCCCATTTAAATGTCCTTGTCGCTCACGTTGCCTTCGCCTGCTGCTACTTTTTGCTCTTGCCACGCCCTAAAATCATCGGGCTCAAGTTCCATCTTCTCTCCGCAGGGACATATTGGCATACCGAGGTCGAGGTTCTTCTTGCCGACCGACACCGCATAGTCCTTACCGACGTTCTTGTCGAGCAGTTGACACTTTTTGTCGCAGTCGCGCTTGTGGGCGCAGAAGCATTTGAAGGTGCTCTTTTGACCGGACTTGGCGGCAGGCTTCATCTCTACGTGGATGGCGGAGTTCGGATAGTCGCCCAGTTCTGCGGCGATAGGCTCGAGCCTTGCCAACAGGTCGGCACCGGCTGCGGTGGCGGTGGCCTTGCCTTCCAGGCCGAGGTCTTTCATGGCGTTCTTGAAACGCGGGCCGTGCTTTTCGCCGGACGGCAAAGCCTGATGCAAGCTCTCGTGGACTAATATTTCAAGGACTTTGATCGGTTCACTAACACGTGGAGAAATGAAGATCTGGGGAACAAGATTGAGTGTCGCGCTAGCATCCCAAGCTTCGCCCATTACCGGGTTGTTTTGGCCAGCGCCTCCTTTGGAGGGCCAACCACAACTCACCACGACATTCTCTGGGATGTCCAGTTTGTGGTGCTTGAAAAGTGGCCGTAGCTTGTCTACAGCGCTGGTTAACCATTGTTCGCGGTTCGGGTTAGTCATATCTTATGTTATCACAGTTGATGGAACGTGGCTATTTATAAACAAGCAGTACGTGTATAAATATTCGTGTGACACAAAATGAAAAGGCGAAAGCAAGGTATGCCAAGCTCAGAGCTAATGGTGCATGCACCAAGTGCGGTCAGACAGCTTTGCCTAGTAAGAACCTTTGCGCTGGCTGCAAGGTCAAAAATGATGCTCTGTCCGCCAAGTATCGTCTAGCGGTAAAAATAGAAATTTTGTCGTGTTACAGCAAAAGTGGTGCCACCCCGGAATGTGTCTGCTGCAACGAACATGAGTTGTCTTTCTTGTCAATTGACCATATAGAGAATAACGGGCGAGAAGAACGTCTACGAATTGGAGAGGGTTGCCGAATATACCAGCATCTTCGTAAACAAGGCTATCCTCCAGGATACCAAACGCTTTGCATGAACTGCAATTTGGGTAGAGCTCGTAATAATGGAGTTTGCCCGCATAGGGAACAATATGAATAGACAAACATTAATGCGCCGTCAGCGTAAAGTCGATGATTTGTGCATTGACTGTGGTCAGCCTAGTGAAACCACCAGGTGCATTCCCTGTCGCAAACGTAATAGCCTAACCAAAATAAAATCCGTTAGGCATCTGCAGGTAGAACGTGGAGCCGAGCATAAGTGTATTAAATGCAATGGCCCTGCTGGTGCTCGACTGTGTAACATGTGCTCCACCAAGCAGAAAGAGTGGTCGAAAGCGGCCCGAGGTAAGCTTGTTCGGTCTATTTTGTCACATTACAGCAACGGCGACATGTGTTGTGCCTGCTGCGGCGAACGGCAGTATCTATTTCTCACGCTGGATCACATCGAAGGCGGCGGTACACAGGAACGCTTGGCACTCAGCAATGGTAAAGGTGGTGGGAGAGGCGTTTACCTACGCCTCAAAAGGGAAGGCTATCCGGTTGGTTACCAAGTGCTGTGTGTAAATTGCCAGTTCGGTCGTGCGCTCAACCATGGAGTTTGCCCGCACCGGGCTCTGGCTAAATAGCCATGACCGAGCAGTACAGGAAACGCTTATGACAGTCATTTTGATGCTCGTGATGTTTGGGGTTTTCATTGGAATCGACGCCCTGACCGGGAAACAACCGGTTGTTAAGGACGTCCGCCATTTTGACCATTCGTTTGACCAGTTTGCCAGTCTTGGCGTAACGATGGCTGATGGCGGGCAAGAAGTCGAGCCCGATCCTCAGGGTAAATAGCACTTCTCGATAGCCTCAATGACCGGGCGCATATCCGCCGCGTAAAATCCTGCACTGTTGATGCAATTCACCTCGATCACACGGTACTCCAAACAATGGCATCCGTCGTAGTAGTTTGCACACTCTTCCGGCGTTTCGTGGTTAGCGATTCTAACCGCTGCGACGTCCAACACAAACGCCAGTGCTGGCTACCATTTGTCCACCATCGACTGGGCGAAGAGCCACCACGCCGCCTGTTTCTCCCAGTTTTCGCATTTGTCCACACGCTGACGACCGCCCAACCGGTACATCGAGCCTGAGACGATTTTGCCGTCCACCACAAAGAAACGAAACTCGGTCTCAATGTCTTTGAGGGTGGACACACTCACAGGCGTGTCGGGCCGGATAGTGCTGTAGCTGTCCTGAATGGCGAGAATCTGTTGCTGCCATCTGACCAGCTCCGCGCCGTCGATCACCGTACCGGCGAAGCATTTCAAATCATGCACCGGTCGAACAAACTTACATCCCTCGAACGGCGGAATTTTGCCAAACTCGTGGAATTCAGCGTCACCGTTGAGCATGTTCTCCCGGCCATATTGTTCTGTCCACAAGCGCTGGTCGAAGTTTTCGTTCAGGAATGTGCCCGGCGACCAGCCTTTCTTTTTGGCGACCATGTCCAAGCAGGTTGAGCCCCAGGCGACGACGGGGTTTTCGAAATCGAGGTCTGGCACCAGCTCATGAGCAAACGGGATGACCTTTACGATGCTGTGCTGGATCCCGCAGTCTTCCAGCGCCTTAACGAAATCGGCGTAACCGGCCTCGTCGCGAATGTTTTCTTGTACGACCCAGTACATACCCGAAATTAGAACATCCGACGTTATTTGCTGTCAAGGGGCTTACTAAATAAGTGTGGCCTCACTGCTCTAACAGGAGGCCACTGACTCATCAGATGAAGGAACATCCAATGAATCGTGCCAATATCTATGCGCGCCGCAAGGGAGGCGCGCTCACCACTCGCTGCACAACGCTGACGGCTAATCATCAGTCCATAATTACCGGGTTCCTGCTGGGCGATGGTTGCGTGACCCAGAATGGCAACAACCGAACGCCCAGACTGAGCCTGACCTCCACGGAGCCCGAATATGCACAGGCTATGATGGCGGCATTGCCGTTTGAATGGACACCACCGCAAATCACTCCAGCGCAGTCAATGCTAATAAAGAGCCAAACGTGTCAATGCAAAGAATCCTGGCGCGTTCATTCACTGGCTGATAACTGCTTGCGTGTGTATCATGATGAATGGTATTCAACTGGCAAGAAAATTGTGCCCGCTGACGTCGCGTTAACACCTGAGGCAGTGTTGCATTGGTTTCTCGGCGATGGGTCATCCACCTGGCAAGGACGCCCTGGCAAACAGCATACCTTGTTGTCATTTGCCACGCACGGGTTTACAAAGGCTGAATGTGAAATGCTGTGTGATAAGCTAAAAGAAGCCGACTCACGAATGACTTTCCAGATACATAGGCAACGTGCCTATTGGGTGGTAGAGACCAATAAGTACTCTGCCGTCTCCGCATTTTATGAATATATTGGTGCATGCCCATATCCTTGTTTTGAGTATAAGTGGAAGCATCCATTACGGCATACCAGAAAGGTGTTAAGCGCGGCTGATGTAGTCAGGGCGGCAGAGATGCGTTTGACCGGCATGACCTTTAAGTTGATAGCTCAGCGATTTGGTGTATCTCTGAGAACAGTTTGGAATGCTGTTAATCATCAACGAGGTTACGCCTTACAGAGCTGACCTGAGGCATGCATAGTGGTAGAGTGCTCGGCGAACGGCACTCCATTTGCACAGTCAATACATCCCAACTTCGGCGTGGCCAATGACTCCATGACAACCAGGAATTGTGGATTCTTGACGCAGAACTTTACTGATCGGAAGTTGGTGATGAATATATCGGGCAGCGTCTCGGGTCCAGTTTGCCCCTTGACAATTTTGCTCAATAAACTATGAATTCGACTGTCGTGCCCAGCGATGAACTTGCTTTGGGTGGCTCCGCCACAGCCGCATAAGCAAATGCCGGGGCCGGATTCGGTGGTCTTTTTGACGGTGTGGCGCTCCACGTGAGCGAAACCGCTCACGTGGACGATCACAGACTCTTCGCGGAAGCGCAGAATGGTGATTTTTTCCTTGTCGTTGGCCAGCCGCAAGGTTACCAGCTCGTTGGATTGGCTGTCGTACTTGCCATCTTTACGGATTTCCAGCGAAAACATCTTGGGTGCACCTTTATGGCGATAACCTTGGACGTGAACGCGCCCCACCTTGGGGTCGGCATTGGCCACCACGCCACCCCAGAAACGGTTGCCTCTGTTGCCCCATACCTCCATCGACACGATGGCGTCCGGAACCACATCGACTGGGATCAAGCTCGCACTTGTCATACCACCATTATAGCACGTTAAACCTGTTCTTGTCAATTCAGGTCGACTTGGGCTCTAACGGTGGGTGCTGGCCGATGAATGTCTGGTCGGGGTAGCCTTCCACATCCAGAGGTTCGGTTTGCTTGTATTCGTTGAGGTACACCAGGTCGTGGCCGTAATGAGCGGCGAGAAAGCCGAATATCGTCGGCTCGTTGTCCTCGCGGCGCTGGTAACAAATGGGCTCGCAGGAAAGGTCAAACCAGGTCAGCTTGCCGTGAAGTTCCATGATACTGAACAGATCGGGCCAAAACTTTACCGCCTCATACACAGCGCCTTGAGCATTAGTGAACCAGTCTGGGCTATTCACATGACAGGTGTTACATCGTAAGCCCCAGGCAGTGCTCATGCTCCCGCCGCTCCCATTTCGCGGTCGATGGTGCTGATAGCCGAATCCAGAGCTACACAACGATCAACGAGGTCCTTTTTGCGGTCAGAGAGCCTGTTGCACAGTTCGTATACGTCGTCTAGACCTTCGCGTTCCATCGTTTCAATAACGAGTTGTAGGTGCGCGATTTCGGCCTGTTGTTTGGTGATGGTGGCCTGTCGTTCAGCGATGGCGGTTTTGACTGTTGCCATGTTAAGCGGCCTGTCGGGGTCTGCTCGGTATCCGATTGACCGAAGTGGCCGGGCTGGATCGTGTGACCAGCAGTATTCGAGTTCCTGGTCACGCTGGCACGGAGTGCCACGTTGAGTGGTGCCCTTGCATTGCATGCCTCCATTATAGCACAAGCCGGTTTCCAGCTACAAGGGTTCGCTGGCGCATGCTAAAATAGCCATATGCAGATTAATCAGCAGAATATTGACGCAACTTTGAATCAGATGAAGATGATGGCCGAGGTCGCCCAGGAAAAACTGGTGGCGATCAACAAGGTGGCCGACGCGTTAGGCAAAGACGCGCCGCTGCCAGAGCTGAAGGCAGCGCTCGCTGCTTATGCGGTGTCGTTGTGCATCAGCGCCAAGTTGGAGTGGGAAGCGCTCGACCACAATGTCGAGGAACTGACCGCGATCAAGCAACACTTAGGCAGCGGTTTGGTGGTTCCGGTCGGCTCGATGCCGGTGAATGCTGGGCCAGGCGGTCTGATCGCGCCTGGCCGGTAGTTCTACGCGTGGTAATTGGTGCAGGCTTCGCCTGCACCTTTGTTCTCGTCGGTGCAGGCGGCACGATTGATGCACGTCTCACAGCAGCAAGGGGGCTTGCTGGGATGCTGAATGACCCACGTCAGTTTGTCATCTTCAGGTGACACCAGCACAATGTCACCGGCTTGAACTTGGTGGTTGGCGAACTCCGCCACGATGGGATCATACATGTAACGGTCGATGGTGCGTTTGAGCTCGCGGGCTCCAAATTTACCGCTGGTACCCTTTTGAATCAGCCACGGCACGACCCCTGGGCCAGCCTCAATGAAGAAAGCCCCTTCGCCGAGACGGTTAACGATGTGAGCCTGCAATAGACCCATCTCAACCTGGGTGATGGCCTCTAGTGTTTTTTGGGTGTGGGGCTTAAACGTGATCACCGAATCCAAACGGTTCTCAAACTCAGGCGGGAACTTGCGGCTTAAAGCGTTGCGTCCGATTTTTTGCAGCTTGTCCAGGCCAGTCTGGCTGTCGTAGAGGCAAGGGTCGGACGCGGAGTTGCCGTTGCCGAAACCCCAGGAATTGCTCAACAAGTTAGCCATCTCGGTGGCTCCCACGTTAGAGGTCATCGCGATGAGGCACCGCTCAAAATTCACGACCGTGTTGTCTCCCAGGCGCAACGTGGCTTTGTCCAGGATACCAAGAAGCAGCCGCCACATCGACGGTGCCGCCTTTTCAATCTCGTCAAAAAGGATAATCGAAAGGTCGCAGTCCTCGCTGGATACGGAATTCACCCGTTGCTGCGAAAACACCGGGTGGGTTTCACGATGACCAAGATATCCAGGGGGCGAGCCTATGAGTTTGGCAACTTCGTGTTCCATCTGAAACTCGCCACAATCCACCTTCAACATGTTAGTAGGAGAGCCGTGTAATACCTGGGCGAGTGCTTCGACGGCCCTGGTCTTACCGGAGCCGGTAGGGCCGAGGAAAAGAAAATTCCCCACCGGGCGGTTCGGTCGGTTCAACGAGACGAGATATTTCGTCACGAATGGCATGACGGCGGTAATAACATGATCTTGACCGATTAAATGCCGTTTCCATTCCTGAGCTATGTGGTTAGGTTCCATGGCCGTTATACCTCAGTGTAACATATCCAAAAATGTCGTTCAAGCCCTACCGTTGTGGTTTTGAACATCACCTAAAAAAATATGTATCCGGATGTTTCGTTTAACAGCGGTGGCTAAATATTACCAGGAAACCTTGACACGGGAACCATTCACGTGTTGTAATGGAGAGGATAATGATGAAAGAACTTCACACGTCACTGACTCGGCGAGCCAACGCTCTCATTGAAGCGCGTAAAAAGCAGGTCGCGCAAGCGATCCTTGGCGAGGCCGTTGGCATTGATGCAGGTAGCCTCAAGACGTACCACGAGATCGGCTGGAACGAAAACGTGAGCCCGTCTGAGAAGCATCCCGAAGGCGTCCTGTATCATAAGATCCACAACATTTCCGGCATGCCGGACCGTGACGCCTACGAGTTGGCACGGAAAGAGGCCAACAAGCGTGGTCATGCGACGGTTCTGATTGGCGGCGCGACGCCGCTCACCGTGAACCCGGCAGAGGGCGGCGAGGAAACACCCGCACCGGCACCAGGAGCACCCGCACCTGAGGTTACCGGCGCTCCCGCAGCGGACACCGGCAAAACCGAAGTAATGCTGCAGAAGAGCGGCAAACGTTACAAGGTCGGCGTTCAGTACGACGGTCAGTGGCTGACTGTATTCATGGATGCAGACGAGGCCAAAACACTAGCCCGAAAGCTTCGTGAAATGTCGCCGGTAGTCGCGTACAAGTACTTCAAAAAGCACACCCAAGAAAAGAGCGACAAAGACGACAAAAAGGTGGAGAATAAAGACGTGGATAAAACTAACAAACCAGGTCCGTTGACTACTAGCCTATTTGGTTTCAAAATCAAATGACTGAACGCGACGAACGCGAGGTAGTTCGGGGCATCTTCATTCTGGTCGGCTCCATAATGCGCGAAGCCGACCTGAAGGTGATCCAAATGCTCAACCACGGCAACGGCTCAATGCAGTCGTTGATTGATACTGCCAGCGAGTATGTATGGGATCACATTCTCGACGAACCTAAATCGCCGACACCCAAAAAGATAGCCAATACTATTGCCGAAGCACGCACACACTTTGACCGATCGGTGAGACTGCTTGGCCAGTATTTCTGGCGGGAAGCTCAGGCACCCACCGCTCATCCGTTCCTGTCTGCTCCTGATGTTTTCCGGGTCTATGAGAACGAGGTGAGCGCGCCAGGCATGCGGCTCGCCTTGGCTTTGGATGGCCGATGGGCTTTGGTGAGCGCCCGGCCCTCCAAGGAGTCTGCAAAGACCGGCAAGCCGGGTGGCCGGGGCCGATATAGTGAACTAGAACGTTACCTGAAGTCTGTCCAGCCCAAACGGCCCCTCTGATACATCTCCTAGGCCAGGAGAGCCCTCCGGTTGGCTTCTCAACCCCCAGCGGCTATTCTGGGACCATTTCCATCAGCTTATACTTCTTGAAAAACTCGTCCGAGGACATGTCGAACGAGACTGTCTCTTTACGGTCTCCCCCATAGGCCCCGATTTTCTCTACCGACCGAACTCGCATCATGCCTGTTCATAGGTGAAGCGTGACGACCTCCACTTCGATGACTTTACCAACCCAATGAAGTTCGCCGTCAGTTCCCTTCCTCAGAGCATAGGCGGAATAGGTCGCAAGCAGCCTTGGTAATACCGGTTTGGGCTTTTTGGATTTCATGGTTTCCCCAGCTCGGCGATGTGGATGAGCGTCGGGTTATCCAGATGAGCAAACTGCACGGCCACCTGGTGTGACTCTGGATTCGCGGCTATGCCGGGCCAACACGCCTGCACTTTGGAGTCGGAAACTGCCAGCACCTCTACTTCAGTGCCAGCAGCCGCAAACTTCCCGCCTATTCGCATGCCGTATCTGAGTTTCAAAGCAGCGCTAGGCCCTTGGCCATTGCTGCGGCCATGTCAGCGTTGACCCGTAGGAATTTGATCCGCTCGTGGTTCTCTAGAGCAATGCGAGGAATCTGGTCGGTGGGAGCTTCACCTTTAAATACTTTGGTGAGGAGTGATTTCAACCGGGTATCGTGCCCGGTCTTGAACATCTGGGTTTTGTTGCGAGTCTGAAACACCTCGCCACAACCGCAGACGCAGGGGCGCTTTGGGATCAACAGTTCTGAAGGCTTCTTAAATGTGAGTTCGGTATAATCTGGCACAGAACCATTGTACCACGCGTCCCAAGCACGTCAATGCTAAAACCTACCGTGGCAGTGTAAAAGCTACCGCAAGATGTGAATATTTGGGAAGGGTTAGAAACTTGATCTCGTTGTGGCGGTCAATCGCCGCTTGCGGAATGTCTTTCGCCGGACGCTTGCCGGATACGACGTCATTAAGGAGCGCTTTGAACCGTGCATCATGACCATGACGGTAGAGGCGGGTGCCCGGTACTGTCTCGCGGCACCCGCACAGGCAGTATTGAATTGCTTTTTTCATCTGCGCAGCCAAATCTGTTTTACTGCAGTTTGAGCCATTTTAATACCTCGGTCGGGGAAGGGTATTTAACCATTGTACCACAAGGTGAATCGGGTGTCAAGTGGAGGGAAAATTTTGAGGAAGGAACGCAAGGGACGGCGTTCTACGACCGCCCCCATCTCGCCCCGTTTTGAACGGAACTGCGTCTTAGTTGCGCGTCTCCAAAGGCGACTACGCGTCGGTCCGGGGGCTACTGCGCAGAAACAGCCCCTACCAAAGGTCCGGATTGCAAGAAGTTGATCAACGTCAAATTCTTAAGAGCATCCTTCGGCAAACGGCCTTTGCCGGTCTCGACGATCTTCGAAGCTCTGGACTTCAAAATGGCGTCGTGGCCCTGGATGAATGCACGCGTCTGACTGGGTTTCTTCGCTTCCGGAAGCGGAGTTCTGCATCCGCAGGAGCAGTAACGCACGCCACGCCGACGTGCGATGTATTGCTTTTTCGCGTCACCTTTGACGCGGTGTGTTTTGATCTTCGCTCTCGCTGCTGCTGTATCTGGCATCTTTCTCTCGTTTCTGAACCCGCAATCGGGTTTATTGAGACCCTCTACTGCGGATCTCCTATTTCCATTCTACAACACCAACATACCGCTTGTCAAGTACTTTATGTAAAGGAAGGGTATCGAAAGGCTTGCGCTAGGGTTTGGTTATGCGGTTTAGCAAGGCTCTGAGTTCTGGACGAGATTTCAGAAAGCCAATATATTCCTGCCTGTCAATAGCTTCTTGCGGAATGCTGTCGGGCGCAGCTTGGCCTTCCAATACGCGTATTAAAAGAGATTTCAACTTCGCGTCATGGCCCTGTAGAAACAGGCTGCGCGTTCGTTGAGGCGGGATTGCCTTGCCGCAGCCGCAGGTACAATTGATGACCACCGGACGAACTGGTTTGGTAGCCCCACTGTTGCGCACTTTCGACATGATTTGCTCAGTCGTAAGTGTGTCTCGGCGCGGCGTCCGGAAATCTCGCATCTTCGCCATTATAACACGTTTCGTCCTGGTTAGTCAACCAGGTTTATGCTTTCCAGGTTTGCCATTGGGCGATGATGTCGGCATCGTAGCCGATGGTGTAGATCATATTTCCGACTCGGTTTGCCTGCCCTTACTGGCCGCTTAACACGGCGCTTTCGATGGCTGGCCACCAGTCGCGCCGATCACGTCCCGCAAGCAGCCACCGCTCCCACACCCGCTTGTGGAATGCTAAGCGGCTGATCTTGGAGTGCTCAGCCCAACAACGGACGCATAAAACCACAATGCTACGAGTGATGCCCTGCTCGGCATCCTTTTCTAGCGCGAAGCATGTGCGGTGGCCATCCACGTATTTCCAGGGGGTTCCACACGATTCACAGGCCGCATATCCCTCGGCGAACCTTCCAGCTAGCGGCCCTAGTCTAATGTTCAAACGCCTTAACAATTGAATCATGGTAGTCTCGTTGGAGTCCAGAACTCATGCTTCATTGCCTGTCTGAACGCCTTATTAGTCTTATGTATTCGCCATTTATGCCTCAAGAACAAGACGCCGATGGCGAATGCTACCGTGATTACCCAGAACATCTCGTTTACGCCGCGTTGCTAGCGCGGCGGCTCTTCTCGGTGAGATATATTTTGCGTGTTTCGCGGTCGCCAAGGAGGAACGTAATTTCGTCCATGCAGTCTATGGCGATCTGTGGGATTTCTTGCGCGCTCTTCTTACCTTCACGAACCTGCTTATTCAGTGACTTGAGGATCGCGTCGTGACCCTGATGAAATCTGCGTGTGGCAATGGCAGTGACGAGCGGTTTATTACAACCACATGCGCAGGGACGTGCTGCCGGTGCGGCTTTCTCAGCCGATTCCGCAACAATCGCCACGGCTTCTTCGCGGGCGAGCGTGCTCTCGGTGGCGACCACTTCTTGCGGTGGAGCCGGTGCCGGTGTTTCCACAACAGGAGCGGCTTCGGTTCCAGAGGCCTGCTTTTTACGGCGAGTTTCCCAGCCCTTGGACGCCGCCTGCTTGCGAGTGCTGTCGGCAGGCGGCGTTACTTGGGTGGTTGTTTCAATTGGGATCATTTGTTCAGTCATAACTTTTGGAGTCCTGGCCCTTTCGAACCTACACAAACCATTGTAGCATGGGAAACGGCTTCCAGTCAAGTCGCTTCTATGCGAGCTTCATCCATTCATCCGCGCGGCCACGGGCCGTTTCGAACTTGTCGTGAACCAACAAGTCGCCGTTTCTGCAGATGCAACGTAGCAGATTGCCTGCTGGCATCGGTTCACCCTGCGCCAGCGTCTTGGTGACCATACGCCCATTCTCCATAACGACGGCGAAGCGGCCAAAACGCGACCACTTGCCGGGGTCGGTGATGGGGTCTTTGTGAATGTCGCGCCATTTGCCGTTCTTGTCGGTCAACGAGGACAGGGCAATCTTCATCTTCTGCGTATCACGAGTGGACGCCTGGAGAAGCGCTCCACCCATGCCAAATGCCTTCAGATTGTCCAGGGACCACCGAGCGCCTTTATATGCGCGGCACATGTTGTAGACCGCGTCATAGTCATTTTTGTCGCCCTGAAGCGTACCGATCTTGGGTGAGATGTTGCCGGTCTTGGAGTCGACGATGAGGCTGCCATCGCTTTCGCGCCCGAAAATGCGGTATCCCTTCTTGTTTTCAGTGAAGCCGAACTGCTCACCCAGAATCCAGTTGACTTTCATCATCGTCGGAATAGGCTCGCCGCTGTCCGGTCGGACGACGACCACGCCCTCACGCTCAATGACATCGGTGCGAAACTCGGTGCCCATCAGCTTGGTGAACTCGAATATGTTGTAGGTATCGCCGACCATAGCCACAATGCCGGTCGGGCAAGCTCTCAACACTCTGCGAATCACTTCGGACTGGCCTTCTGGGCCACCCTGGCTCATGTCAGCATGTTCAGTTGCACAGACGCCATAGCCAGGCAAGTACGTCGGGTCGCCGTCTTCGTCGAACTCGCCATCACTGTAAAACTCGTTGATGAAGTCGATGGCTGGAAGAGTGTCGGTGCCCCAGAAGTTCAGTAAATGTGCCGCGCCAGCGGCTTCAGCGGATTCTTCGCTGGATACGCCACGGTATCCGAAATCCCAGAGTTTCCAGATGGTGTCTTCCGGCGTGCCGGTTTCCTGAAGGAACTTGTAAATGACTTTTTTGATGTGCTGTGAAAGCGAGGCAACTGTGATGGTGTTCCAGATTTTAAACATCAGCGGTTCCACACAGTTGACTATGTGGGCATGCTGGGGGTCAGTGTTCATGTAGGTCAGCATGGGTGTTTGCACTGGAATGCCGCTGAGGCCTTCAGGAAGCGCCCAGACTTCCAACGGAAGACGACCTTTAAGCCGGACAGCGATGTCCAGCCAGCCTTCCAGATTGAAGACGCCGTTTCTACCGAAATAGTGGGTGAAAAACTTATCTGCACGGCGAACTTCGTGTTCGTCGACGACGGGGCCAAGCAGATACTTCATGACGTGAGCCTGCGCGCCAAACATGGTCAGGTCGTCGAACATGCCACCACGACTACAAAGATAGTCATAATTCTCGGTGACGCCTGGCTCAGCAAACAACCAGTGTCCAATTTTATAGGCATCCGTTTTCTTAGGGAAAAGGCGCTGGGACGGCCCTCTGGGGTAAATCAGCTTGTCCATAAACCAATTGGAACACAGTTGATGGGGCTAGCACAAGTAACTAAATAAGGGTGAGCCTGGTCGTGTTCAGACGACCAGGCTCACATCCGCACTAAGCGAGGTAGCACAGATGTCTGCTTCTACTTATCCACGTTGGGCGTCACAGGATCTCGACATACTTGTAGCTGAACGCCATCGAGGTTACAGCTATCTACAAAGTCTATTTCCAGAGCGCACCAGAAGCGCCATAATGACTGCTTATAAAGGTGCTGCCGCTCAACGTGAAACAGGCCCGCACAAACTTTGGACCTCAGATGATGAATGCCTGCTAGCTAGGATTTGGGTTGGCACACCAATGCCACAAATATTAGCGGCCTTTCCTATTCGCGGCTATTCACAAATCAAGTATAAGGCCCATAGAATGGGTTTAAAGCGGCCTTGTTACACCCGCAATGGTGACATGTCGATTTTGCTGGCCGACAATCCGGTGGCTTGGTATTGGATAGGGTTCCTGATGGCTGATGGGAGCCTTAATGCCAAAGGCCTGTTGCGAGCTTGGGCCTCGGTAAAAGATCGCCAACACATAGAGCAGCTAGCAACTTTTCTGGGTACTGGCCTGCTTAGTGACTCAAAAAGAAAAGCAGTCGGAATCGGCATCAGAGATAAAACCATCGGCCCACAAATTGCCGCTAAATATGACATTGCGCACAACAAGACCACATGCCCACCCGCGCTTAACTATTGGGGCTCAGCCGAGCACTTCATACCATTCTTCATTGGCTTCATTGATGGTGATGGTACCATCACCAAGCGTTTTAACACTATCACAATTGTGGTGCATGGCAGCTGGCGACAGAATTTAGAACAGATGGGGAAATGGAGTCGTCAATTTCTGGGTGTGACCAGCAGCACCTGTAGCACAACCAAGAAGGGATATGCATTGCTACGAGTGCGCTTTAACTCATCGGTTCTCGATTACATCCGCGCCAACAACTTGCCGGTTATCTGGCGCAAATGTAATCGCGTCTTACCACAATATGACCAGAACCGCGTCAATTTATGTGACAAAATGGGCATGCAAGAGGCTCGCCAGCAAGCTCTTCGCCCTTGGGCACAATAGCATCCCAGTAATACCCGGCATAATCAGCCGTAAATTGCTCGTCCTGACCACAGTGCTTACAAGCTGGTTGGTCATTCATAATTTGGGAGCATCCAGATA
>QGNH01001132.1_pt1 | contig 123740 bp, 155 predicted proteins | sample 1735481 | NCBI WGS metagenome assembly QGNH01 (sample SAMN09239004, study PRJNA386568) | Viral metagenome, whole genome shotgun sequencing project.
GAAGCGGCGCTCGGAGAAGTTGGGCACAGTCAAGCTACGAAGGAGGCATATGAATCCGAACAAACAAGAACAATTCTCAATCGCTATACGGCCGGACGGTAGTCTTTCGTTCATCTACGATGACAAGCTCGCCGACCTGTGCGAGCACGGTGAAGCCGTAACGCGCCGTGTAAGCTACGTCGAGCCTAGTGGCAAGGGTTGGACGGCAGACCTCGCGCCCGTGAATGGGCCTGTGCTTGGCCCTTACAGACTGCGGGAAGATGCGCTCGCCACAGAACGTCAATGGCTCGAAGAAAATCTGTTCTCCGAGGTTTAGCCCTTGACAATATTGTGCGAGTTTTGTATTATGAATCGTTGAGAATTCATATCGTGAGGAGGTAGACGAACATGGCAGCGAAGGCTCAGAAGAAAGCATTGGCAGTAAAACACACAGCAACAAAACGTCACATCCACAAGACCGTTACAGTCCAGCAGCCACAACCAGTCAGCACAAAAGAGATGCTGGGCAAAGTGATTGCTCTGTCCTTGGACGTGCATGTGCTGGGCAACCAACGCAAGATCAGCACGAGCAATGTAAAAGTCGAAGCCGATCCTCGCTGGATTGGCGTCACGAAAAAGCTGGTTGCTTCCGATAGCCTCGGTAAGATTAGAGGTGTCGGGTATCGTGCTCAAGCATATGTCCGCTCCCATGCACTACCGTCACTGCTAAAAGATAGCGTGTATCTCATTCCGACCGACAACGTGGATGTTGTCAATAAGCGGCTCATCGAGTTCACAGTCGAGCACAAGCAACTCGTTGAGCAATTCGTTGGTGAATACGACGAGATGTTGCAGGAGTCAAAAACCAGGCTCGGGAAGTTGTTCACGGAGTCCGACTATCCGACCAAGGATGGACTGACCTCCGCGTTTGGAATCACTTGGCGCTATATCAGCTTCGACGTTCCTGTGAGTCTCGAACAGGTTAGCCGGGATGTCTATCAGCAGGAGCAGGCGAAGGCCGCAAAGTCATGGGACGCTGCACGTGAAGTCTGGCAGCAACTTTTGCGCAAAGAGTTCTCAGAAGTTGTTGGCCACCTTGTCGAACGGTTGTCGCCCTCGAAAGACGGCAAGAAAAAAGTGATTCGGGATTCGGCCGTTGCAAATGTCAGTGAATGGATTGGGACATTCAATCCCCGGAACATTCAAGGTGACGCTGAACTGAAAGCACTCGTAGACAAGGCGAATGCTCTTGTTAAGGGTGTCAATCCGGATGTGCTGCGGGAAGACGAACGGGCACGTAACACAATGCGTGCGTCGTTTGAGACGATCAAGAGCACGCTCGACACGCTCGTTGTGCTCAAACCTTCGCGGGAGGTATCGTTCGATGAAGACTAATCGGCAACGTGGGCAGGCACTAATTGAATTTGCGTTAATTCTGCCTATTTTCCTTTTTCTTGCCCTAGCGGGTGCTGACTTGCTCTGGCTAGAAAATCAGAAGTCCAACCTTGACTATATTACGACCGAGGCAGCCATTTGTAACGCCAAGGCAGGGTGCAATCCTGTGGCCTACGTATCGGCAGCCGCACCGGGTTTGCATCTTAACCCTGCCCAGATTACCGTCACGGTGAACGCGCCCAACAGTGTCACACTTGCCTATACCACACAATCACTAACTGGATTCATACCAGCGGTCAAACTGACAGAAACGGCGGTAACACCATGAGAGAACTAATCCACCGCACTCTGACGGATGAGCGGCAGTTCAAGCTGACGATCCGTGTTGCACTCATCAGTGCGTTCGTTCTTGGATTTGCTGTCGGTTTCATAACTGGTGGTTGGGCATTGTTTCATTTATAGGAGGTAGTTGACATGAACGCGAAGACTAAGACTAAGACAACTAGAGTGGTTTCGATTGACTGGGATTATTTCGTTGAAGAAAATCCAATGCTGGATTGGGGCCATCGTGAGACGACATTCTTCCTAGAACATATGTGGCACATTAGGCGTGTGAATACCAGTTACAACGAAGCAACGAAATCCTTCAAGCAAATGCTAGTAGACTTGCGCGAACTGCTTCCTTTCCGTGGCAGCCCGTTCGTGATTACAAGGTTGCCGTTCACGCAAGGGAAATATCAGATTGGAACGGCCGAGTCACATGCCGCGATTCTGCAACTGCTCACTGGACAGAGCAATCTTGAGATCGTTAACATCGACGCGCACCATGATATCCATTACGGCAAAATTGCCAAGGATGATAAATCCGTTGAATGTGGATCATGGGGCAGCCATTTGATTGCGAACGGGCGTGTCAAATCGTGGTTGCAAGTTTATCCCGATTGGCGAAAGAAGTTTCCGGAAGGCCACGAAGACAAGCTGGATTGGGCCCGTAAGCAACTCAACGGGCAGTTTGATGTTGTCTACGGTGCTCCTCCAATACGTTGGCGCAACGTGGATTATGTGTTTATCTGCCGTTCCGGTTGCTGGGCCCCGCCCGAGTATGACAAGGAATTCAGTTTGCTTTGCATGATGCTTGGTGCACATGGGATGAAAGAACGAGAGATCACAGTTCCAAAACTCATACCAGTCGGCGAGAGTGCACCGCTGGGAAAAGAGGAAGTGTGCTCGACCTAGAAGCACTATGCGAAAATTGCCATCACGCGTACAAATTTCACTTTACAAGTGCGGGCGATCCGATGACGTGCGATGAGGAAGTCTTTTACGACCATGGTGACGATGCCGAATTTTTTGATACACCGGGTGCTGAATCAACTGCTGTGCTGTGTGGCTGCCCACAGTTTGTTTTGGTGACAGAGACCGATTATGGGTGTAGGTGATATACCTTGACATTCACCACGATAGGTATAATATTTTGGGTGCGTGAAACAGGGCCAAGTTTCTAAATAAACCTAAGAAGAGGAGCAAGAACATGGCAAATAAAACAGCAAAGAAAGCAAAAGTAAAAAAGACTCGTACATCCAGGGCAGACCGTGTGTTGGGCATCGCTTCCCCGAACTCTGTAGAGGGAAAGATACTGTCCGATCTGAGCGACGGGAAGTTCCATAACCGTGCGGATTTCATGGAGTACCGCAAGCGTGAAAAAGACAGCATCGGTTATTTCCTGACCGTGCTCAAGCGCAAGAGTGCGAAAGCAGATCGTCCGTTCAAGCTGGAGCTGGAAAACGATGGCGAGAAAGTGAGGCTTGTATTTCTCGCAGCCAAGGGCAAGAACGGTGCATCTGCGAAGTCCACTGAGCCGGTACTTAAAGCCAAAGCCAAAGCCAAAGCCAAAGCGAAGGCCGCTGGTGCTGGTGCGGAAGTTTCACGAGCATCCGTGCAAGACGTACCCGCGTCCGATGACTAACCCCCTCAGCATCTAGCCTGATCGAAAAACCTCAGGCTAGATGCTCTTTTTCTTATCTAACCTCAAGAAAACAATAGTTTTAATGTAAAACAAGCCTTTTCCAGATGTGTTTTGCTATAGAAGTGCTCATAAGTAGCGGGAAATCGACGGGAAACAGCGTTCCTGTGCATCCTGGGAACGAGTTAGAACACGATTCCTGTATCATGGAGTTATGATGCGCAAGGCTCAGACTTCGCGCCCGCGACAATTACGAAAAATCTATCTTGGAAAAGTTTATGAATTGCTGTATGACGAGCTGGGCGGTTGGTACTGTATTACCTCAGCCAGTGTCCTACCTGGGACGGAAGGACACGATGTGACGGTTACGAATCTGAGCCTCGTGACTGTCCGCACCGCCCTTAAATTTCTAGTAAGTTGGTAAAATCTAAACCGTGAGGAGTAGGGTTATGAAAACGAAACAAGAAAAAGAAGTTCAAATACGAAGCGAAATTCGACTTGAGCAGTTGTGCCCACATCATGAAGAAGATGAAGGCATCGCTATGAGGATGCCGGTAATTCTTAAATGGGGTGGCAGCGACTGTGGCCTGTTGATAAACCAAGTTGGTGAACCCTATTGCGACGAATGCGACGGTGAAAATGCCAAAGACCACTTTGAGGATAACACGGACACTGACCTTGCCTTCATGCTCGGCAAGAAAGACTTTGAAGCAATCGCCGAAATTATTTCAGAAAAATTACGGTTACATGACCAAGGAAAGTCGGAAATACGATTGAATCGTCTTGTGGAGACTTTGGAAAACAAATTGGATGAACTTAGAGACTCTATTGAAGACTGGACGGACTCTGATATTCGAGATGGTCTCCTTTCGGCTGTAACTGAAGCATTGAAACCCATGATGAAAAGAAGGGGAGAAAGAAATGAAGAGCAAGTTTAGCGTAGGGCAAGTAGTAAAAAATGCTTACGCTCAGTTTGGTTGGGTTAAGCGTATTGACGTTAAGGATGGAAAGATTTGGGTCGAGTTGGAGGGCGATATGTGGCCAATAAAGTACCCCGAGTCCACATTGAAGGGCCTGACCGACAAGGAGAAAGGCGTTCAAAATGACAGAAAACTACTCAATCGAAAATCTGCATGATGAATGCTGGGTATTGCTGCTGACAATCACGAAGGCGTTTTTGCTGCTTATTGTGCTACCACTTGCGTTCTTTACCGAACGATTGGCACAACTGTCCGCGTGGCTCGTGCGGTACGTTGAAGACTATCAGCCCATCGTGCCTAGTGTATTCGAACGGGAGAAATAAATTTTCTACGTGAGGATGATGACAATGATGAGGAAGAGGGTAACTGTACAAGATTGTCCTTGGGTTCATGACGATTTGATGGGAATACAAGAAGACGAACGCATACATGAGGAATGGCAACGGAAAGCCTCAGTAACGCGTGAAAAGGCTAGGCAGTACCGGCAAAAGAAAAAGGATCGGTTGGAAAGACTCAGTTGTTATTTGAAACTCGCATGCCGCATTGCTTGTGAGCCTTTTACTAAACCCCCAACTTTTAAGCAGCTTACAAAAGACACTATTGAGTATGATGCTTTGTGTATGGCTGTGCTCTCAGGTCTTGATGGACTGACGCGTGTTGAGCGGAAGGTTATCGTGCTGCGCTTTGGACTTCTCAATGGAAAGGTACTGACACTTGACGAGACCGGTTCACATATCAGGAGCAGGCATCCGGATGCGCCAAAAGAGGGTGTCGTGAAGGTGGTAGTAAAATATTACGACGGTTATGACCATATTGGTGACCAACCTAAATTTGTTGAAAAAGTTCAGACTATAGGGCCGACCATTACCAAGGAGCGTGTTCGGCAGATTGAGGCAAAAGCTTTGCGTAAACTCAGGCGTCCGAGTAGAGGCGGTCGCGCTATTTTGTTCTGTGTGACTAGGTTGCGATTAGGGAGGCTAAATGAGGGCCTTATTTGAATCCCACAATCTCATAGGTGACGCACTTTGCATATCAGCCGCATTGCGTGCCTGGCACCGCAGTCATCCCGAGTATGAAATCGACATGCTAACGGACAACAACGCAGTGGCGGAACTATACCGTGGAATGGGTGTGCCACTGAAAGTTGTATTTGGTAGAATGGACGAGGTAAAAGTTGCTTACATCGGGCTCCCGAAGGTTCCTGTCACGATTGAATACGACTTCGAATTCAATTTCAACGTAAACAAGGCCTTTGAGATTTGCAATCAAAAGAAGTGCCACTTGGCACAGGGCTATGCAGATTTGCTCGGTGTCAAACTTGGCGATTCTGCGGCAGACCTAGGGCCATTTTACGACCCGCCATACAATGAGGAGGACAACGAATGGGTATCCCGAGTTCCGCAAGACGCAATTTTGATTGCACCGTTTTCACGGTCGTGTTCGAGTCACGATGGCAAACCGCCGAACAAGTGCCTGCCGTGGGTAAAGTGGAAGCCAATTCTGCGCTTTCTACGGACACTCAACAAACCGATTCGCGTAACTGGAAGCGCAGACGAACGGGCAGACGAACTAGGTTTTTCTGAGGAAGAATACCTTACTGGGATGCCGCTGCGAGCACTTGCCCGGGCGATGAAAGAGCACAGGATTTACCTAGCTGTGACTGTAGATAACGGCCTGTCGCATCTTGCAGGATCACAAAAAGTACCGCAGATTCTTTATTACCCGATGTGTCTTGGACTGCACTATGCGTGTCCATGGTCCAATCCATTCGTGATGCCGATCCACGTCGATCCAGCAGTCGCGGAGCCGGCGCAAATTGTGTGGAGCACAAAACAGGCGTTTACCATGCTGGAAGAAATGCGCGTACCAGGGAGTGCGTGGACGGCGCTCGATAATGAAAAATAGGCACTTGACAATATTGTGCGAATATTGTATATTGAGTGTGTAAGTAATCTCTGTGAGGAGGACGATTCGATGAAATACCTAGACCAAGAGCAAGTGACACGTTACGCACAGATTGCTGCCGAGATCAAGAAATTGGAAGAGCAGAAGTCTGTGTTGCGGGAAGAGCTGATTGCCGGGTTCAAAGAGGGCCTCAAATGTCCAAGTCGCGGGCCGTATCTGTTGACCCTGACTTACCAAGAACGCCGGACGATTTCATGGAAAGATGAATTCGTTAAACTCGCCAAGGATCAGCTTGGCAAAGCATGGCGGAAATACCAACTGAGCATCGAAAACGAAGCGCCCGTTGTCCACACGCCGATGCTGCTGCCCGCTGTCAACCCCGACTATGAAGCCGAAGCAATGGCGAAGCGAGGTGCGGCATGAAAACGGTTCCGATTGAAAAAGCACCGCCTGAATTGCTTGACGAAAATAAACTGGCTGAACGGCTTGACGAAGCACTGGAAAGACTCCGGTCGGCTGAATCTATGATAGGTACACCCCACACCAATATGTTTATGGACGCCGCCGCGCCGGAACACCGACTCCGTTGGCTCAGGGAAACCCGTGCACTCCTGAAAGTTAATGGGGTTGAGCCAGAAAATCTTGATGGTCCTTGGCATACTGAGGATAAGGCGAAGCGTGGTGCCACATGACATTCTTTAGGGCACACATATTTCTTTGGGCTGTATTAGTTCTTTCGGCCATATTATCGGTAGACTACGCCTGTGTTCTCTGGAGGAAGAAACAAGACTAACGATATGGCACAACTAACCCAAGCTGACCAAACGCAACTGAAAGCACGTGGCATATACGTAAGTGAGCGCTGCGACCGTTCGGGCTGCAAAAATATAATCTCCTATGTAAGCTTTCTCGGTCGCCGTTCCGGTGCCGTCTTCTGCTCCCGCGAGTGCCGGGACTCGGAAGAGCCTATGACCAAGATTAAGATACGTGAGCCGAAAGAGCCACCCGCTGAACAAATCGTTAAAGCGAAGTCTGATATGGTGCTGGGGATCGCACGGCCTGGCACGATGCCTGAGAAAATGTTGTCCGTGATGCTCGACGAGAAATGGCACGTGAAGGACAGTTTCAAAAAGTATAAGAATCGCGCAAAAGACAGCGTTGGTTATTTCTTAACCGTATTGGGGCGGACAGGTTCGAAAGCGGAACGCCCGTTCAAGATCGAAACGAACGGAGACAAAGTAAGGCTTGTGTTTCTTAGCAAGAATGGCAGTACAGCAAAAGTTGTCGTGCAAGATGTACCAGTAGCTGAAGCGTGAGGATCATGGGAAACTATAAGGGAACGAAGGTTTATGCGACGAAGAAAGAGGCCGCTGAAAGTTTGAGACTCTGGAAGAAGGCGGTGTTTATTGGTCTGAACCTGGAAGTTATGGGTACAGATGATGCACTCGATGCATTGGATTTGGCCATTAAGTATCATGAAGCAATCGCACTTAAACACAGGTTGCCCAAAATTAATGGTTATTACGGGTTGAGCACGAAAACTAGGGAGTTCTTGGTAGCAGTAAAATCTAAAACGTGAGGAGTAGGATAATGAAGCAGATTATTTTGCTGGAGGACCACGAAGTAGCACGCTTGCAGAAAGGCAAGACCCTAATGATTACTACGGCAGCGGGCGATGTCGGACTGCAATTCCTGACCAGAAATGGTTTCAATCATGACGCGGAAGCAGAGAAATCAAGCAAGTCTCTGCGTTGCGATGTATGCGGCGCAATGGAGGGAGCACACGGACCATTTCTCAGTAAAGCATCTTTAAGTGCACACAAGCGGGAAGCCCATTCCAAGAACACCCCACGCCCCGCGTTACGCTGCGATGTCTGCAATACAACTACCGACAAGCATGGCAAACCATTCAAGTCGCCCATGTCGTTGTCCATCCACCGCAGGAAGATGCACTCGGGGGTGAAACATGCGTAGAAAGCCTGACCGACAATGTAGCCGCTGTGGCAAGACCTACTTCCGCTCGAACCGTTTACGGCTGTGGACGCGTGTGAATCCCGGCCATCGTGACGGTTGGGGCAAAGACGATGTGAAACTGTGCACGAATTGCATGAGTCAGAACGCCGCAAAGAGTGCAGTACGGCTTGTCTCTGCCCGCATCGTGGAGATTGATATGCGCAAGATAGCTTCATGAAGCCAATCCGATACCGCGTGCTGCTCGCAGAGCAATTGTCCAAAGCCGACAAGCTGACTATCTCGGCGAAAATCAGCACGCTGTCTTCGGGCCCCGAAGGAGCGCGAAATGAATACAGTGTTAGCAATTCTATGTTTTATTATGTCTATTGCTGTCATTGCTCATTCTTTCTGGGAAAAGAGCTATGATCCATCCACCTCTTTTTTGTGGTACACAGCAGGTGTGTTTTGGTTGAGTAGAGATTCCAAGTGAGGAGGAAGACATGGTGACGTGTACTGAATGTGGTGGTGAGATTGAGGACGCGAAGTACATAGCCGCCCGTTTTGAGTATCGGGCGGGTTTGGCATTCTTTTGGGCTTGTGAACACTATCCTGCCAAGTACGCACCCGTGCGGCTTGCTGGTAAACACTGTATCGAGTCGTACTGCGAACAGCATCCGCAGTACTATAGTGAGGTTATCAAACTGATGAGCGAGTACGAGCCCGAGTGCTCGCATGCACGTTCTGTGAACTAACGAAAAGAGGTACTATGGCGATTATTAAAACAGAACCTAGAAGGGTAGGACGCCCACAAGCGACGAAAGGAACTGTTAGGGTGCTGCCTGCAGGACTGCTTCGGCTGTCCCCAGATTTGTGCATTGCGAAAACCTTCCAAGTGACTGTGGATATAGGAAAGAAACAGCTTATTATTAAGCCCGATGGGCCACACAAGCTACGTCGTCACGGCCAGTCTGGGATGCTGACGACTAGTTTTGCACTTCAGTTAGGGGGTATCGACGCAAAGAGTGCTGCGGGCGAGTACGTCGTGCGGCGACTCAAGGACAAGGGATTTATTGTTGATTTACAGGAGAGGTAGCGGTGTCTTCAGAGAGTAATTCTTCACTAGGCTATCTCGTGACAGGGCCAGAACGCTCTGTCATTGCTACGCTGGCAGATGTGACAATCCAGCAAGACATTCGTGAAGTTCGTGTTGGCTACCGTGGTGCAGTCCGTGCACAGTATACCTCTGGATTGAAACAAATTGCATGGTGCGGCAAACTTATTGGCGTGCACACGCAAGACAGAAACAACTTGCTTAGCCTTCCATACAGCAAGCTACAACTTCTTTTGGTTGCGGGGGGAGACACTTTCAAATATAAGTCGATTCTATTGGAAAATTGTTACACTGTGTCGTGCAACAAAGACTGTGATGATGTTTATCTTCGTGGTGTGGCTATGCCCGATGACGCTGGTAATCTTATGTCCTACTTCGATCACGTCTTACCTGTAGTTGAATCCGATTTGCTGCCCCCTCCAAGTGCTCTAGTGACGAATCTAAATGCGGTGAGTGGTACCGTGATTCATGTGCCTCCATATTACTGGCCTGATGCTAACAGTCCGGGAGTGCCAATTCCTGATGATGTGCTTCAGAAGATTCGGGCTTCGAAAGATGCGCCGAAAGAAAAGCCCCGCAAGCCAACAATTCAGTATCCAGTCAAGCGTGAGGTAGACTTCGATGAGTGAGGGGATATTGCACGAAATCCTTGAATCTCTTACCACAGCGATCATGATTATTTTTGCTGTGGTTTTATTTCCTATCTGGTTTCCGTTATGGGTAATAAGAAAAATTACATGGCGACATAGGTATGGGTATTGGTACTGACAAGTTAAATCCCCGCCAGATTTAATTGCTAAGTTGTTTTAGCGACTTTGTGCACTATTATACACTTTCTCGCTAGATGGCGATTCTTGAGGCAATCAGGCAGTTCCACAGGGACCTGGAAGCGCGTGCTGCGAGGCACTTCCGCACGCAAGAAATTGTCCGCGTAATGTCAAATGCCCATTCCCAAGAACTGTCCGCTACCCCCGGTGAACAATGGGGGCTTGTCAAGCAGCGGCACACGCAAGAGATTCAAGCGGTCCGCGATGGGCAATTTGACATTGTGGATCGGAGAACCTGGCAATATCCCTATTTGCCAGAGGCGCTCCATAGGTTGAACCAACCGATTTTGAAAAATTGCTTCTCTGCCGATACACAGGTACTCACAAAGCGAGGCTGGGTGCCATGGCCAGAAGCTCGTCCAGATGATTTATATGCTACGCGTAGTAAGAATGGTGAGATTCACTGGCAGCACGCCAAGAAATTTATGGTTGTTGATTACTCTGGCCCGATGGTGCACCTGACTGGCAAGTGCTTGGACTTTTTGGTTACGCCACACCATCGCATGTATGGCCGATCTGTTCGTTGGGCAGGACCGAAAGGAAATAGTGGTGCATTTGCCAAAGACAAAAAAGGGTTTCAATTTGCGAAGGATGTAGCAGAGCACATAGCAAATGGGGACGGCCATGGGTTTGTACGATTCGAGGTTCCCCTTACTTCTAAAGCATGGATTGGGAAGATTCCGTTTGAATCTGTAACTATTAAGACTGAACGATGCAGCGACAAGGGCGGTCGTCACCCGGAAGATTACACCGTTCTGCTTGAGGATTGGGTTGCCTTTCTAGGACTGTATCTAGCTGAGGGCCACTGTGAATCTGCATTTGCTGGTATGGAGAAAGATGCGGACGTGGATTCTAGGCCTTTGTATGTTCAAGCAATTGCCGCCGCTGCCGATGGATCAAACCAAGAATTTAATCGTTCTGTAGGGATGATGTGGACTGTTGGCATAGCACAGGAGCGCAAGAGTGAAAGCTATACAGCAATTGCCGAGTTGCTTGGGCGTTTGCCATTCCATGTCCAATTGCGTAAGCGCGGTTTCCGCATTCAGAGTAAAGCCCTGCATGAGAAGCTACATCCGCTTGGCAATACTTATACAAAGTATGTGCCCACTTGGGTAAAAAATCTTCCGCCAAAGTATCTCAAAATCTTGCTACACTGGTTTTGGATTGGCGATGGATCGTTTCAACGAACACGAATGTTTGCGACCGCAAGTCAGCGGCTTGCAAACGACATTCAGGAAATTCTGATTAAGCTCGGAACAGGAGGAACGCTTCATACCAGACCGTCAAAGAAAATGGCTAGTGGCAGAATGCGTGCGCCATTTTATTGTGTCTATGAAAATCTCCTCAAGTGGTCGGGTTTAAGGCATGTGGAGGTACAGGAGTATTCAGGTAAGGTCTACTGCGTCGGCGTTCCAGATGGGGTTATCTATGTTCGTCGTAATGGCAAGGCCGCATGGTGTGGTCAAACCCCCTATAATCTCCGTAGGTTCAGTGAAACCCCAATTCCTCGTCGGGCAATCAACCTAATTAAGAATGCTGTGCTTCAACTGAAATGGGACATTGAGGCTATGCCGGACATGGAGAATGAGGGCGACCCGAAAGAACGGGAGAAGAGAATTCGTATCGTCAAGAATTGTTTTGAACATCCTAATAATGTGGACTCGTTTCGGACGTTCTCTGAAGCGGTTTTGGAAGATACGATCATCGGTGGCTATGGTTGCATTGAGCCTCGCATGACGCCCTACTATAAACGCCCAATGAAAATGTGGTCTGTGGATGGTTCTACAATCCGCATCTATGCCGACTGGTCGGAAAGCAACACGGAACGACCACGCTTCGCGCAAATGACGGGACTCAAAGGGGAGCGCGGCGTTGTCGCATTCCTAGCCGATGAACTGGTCTATATCCGGGACAATGTAAGGGCAAATACTCCTTTTGGCTTAGGCAAGCTTGAAGTTACTTTCAATACGGTCAATGCGCTACTCGGCGTACAGGACATGGCCAGTAAAGCGGGCTCCGATCAAGTGCATAAGACGTTCCTGTGGTGGGAACAGCCACAAAATCAAGCGCACATCCAGACGGTGCGCAGGCACATTCAGAATGAGCTAGAAGGTCAGGCGAAAGTCAGCCTAATTGCGGGCATGAAAAAGCCCGAGGTCATCCCGGTGCAGTCTGTCCTGATTCAAGACTTGCTGCTCGAATGGCAGGAAATGTTGATCCGTTGTACTGCGAACGGATTTGATCTATCCCCGTTCAGTCTTGGTTTGGAAAAGGATGTCAATAGATCGACCGGCTTAATAATGTCGATTTCCGATTTCAAGGCCGCTGTCGTGCCAATGGCGACACGGTTGATGGAAGCGTTCACGCGGGAACTCTTACACGGCTTTCTAGGCTGGAAAGATTTGCAATTCGTCTTTAAGGGTCTGGACGATCCCGATGCGCTTACGAAAGTTCAAATCCAGCAGCGCCAGTATCAGAGCAATGCACTGCTGCCGGATGAAATGCGCGAGTCTGATGGTAAGCCGCCGCTTCCCGATGGCTGGGGCAAGCTGACATTCGGCATGATGAATATTCTGATCCAAGAAGCGATGGCTCTAGCAAGAGCGAAGTCAATGCCTCAGGGTGGTGGCGCTGGAGCAGGTGGAAACGGTGGCGGCGGTATGGGCGTAAGTTCCGGTTTGCCGCCTACGGGTGGCGCTGGGGCAATGTCTCCGACAGCATCGGCAAATTCTGGCGGTATGCGTGGCTTCCAGGGCAGCTTGATTGGGCAGGGGGAATTCAGCTCTGATGATATTCAGCAGATGACACCTGAAGAAGTTCAGTATTTCCAAGAGATGGGTATGCTGCCTGAGACGGGTGAACTTGGTCAACAAATGGAGACACAGCAGCCCGGTGTTCTCGAACAACTGAACGACGAACTGAAAGAGTTTTTCGAGCAAGTAGAAAAGGATGAGCAAGATGGTGAAGAAGAGCCCGAGAAAGTTAGTAAGGCCGACGAGCGCGGACAGGTCAAGAAGTTCCAAGAGTCCCTGCGCAAGCCCACGGTTGTGGAGCAATACCTCAATGATCGTTATAGGGGTTTCTCTCGTCCTAATGATTCTAATAGCGCGTACATGCCTGGCGAACAGAAGCTAATACAGAAGGGCAAGCGCGGAAAGTATCCCCGCAGTGGTGGCGATACAGGTTCATATCAGTAAGAATTTCGTGGATGGCGTAGTTTGTGCCGATGAGGAAGTAGACGATATGTGGATGATGCGGAACTTCCGGAGTCGGCTGGCAAATGAAACTGCGCCTCTCAACAATGAGATTCGGCAATGACGGCTGCATTGGCGTCTGCGCCGTAGGTCCTCAAGATAAAATCCATCCAAATAAGATGCCCTTTACGGGCACTCTTCTGCTACTCGATGTTCCCTCCGATAAACCCCCGCATGGGGCCGAAGGTCACCGTATTTACGTTCCCACTACTGTTGCAAAGAAGCGCCTGACGAGCCTTATCAACATGGGTGTGAACTATTCAGCAGAGCTTTCGGCCCATGCGCCACAACATAAAGTCGGTGTGATTACAGGCGCAAAAATCGAGGGAAACAAAGTCATCGTGAATGGCTTTTTCTGGCAGCGCGACTTCCCGAAAGTCAAGAAGGACATGCAAACGGGAAGACTAGGCATGAGCATGGAGTTGCAAGATGTGACTGTACGTCAGAAAGACGCCCCTGTTTGGTACCTCGAAGACTTTCATTTCAGCGGTGCGACGATCCTGTTCAAGAGCGCTGCCGCGTATACGCAAACGAGTTTGAGTGCCGGTGCGATTCAGCACCTCGGTGAGATGTGGGGTTCTCGTGTGAAAAAAGAAATCCGCAAGATCGCATTAAAAACGGTACTGGCCGCAGCAGCGGCAAACGACCGTCAATCTGAAGGAGGACGTATGAAGCCTGAAAAGAAGGAGAAAGCAGCGAGCAGCGACGGCCAGCGACTTGTACAAGCAATTGCTGCTGGTGTCGGCCCGGCGATTGCCAAAGCTGTAACGGAATCGTTGCAGCCATTCGTTAGCGTGCTAAAGAGGCAGCAAGCGAGCATTACCAGTATTGCTGCTTCCGTGGAAGAAGCAAAAGCACTAAGCCTCGAAGCCTCGCATCATGAGGACGATGATGTTGAGGAAGAGGTCGATGAACTCGCTGCGAAGGCGGAAGAAGAAATGGCCGCCGACAGCGAGGACGATGACGAGGCTGACAGCAAAAAGAAAAAGAAAGACGAAGAGGACGACGATGACGATGAGGACCTCGATGCAGCGCTGGAGGACTTGGAAGACGACACCGCCGGAGAAGATAAACCAGGGGAACTCAACAAGGACTTCGAAAACATGGGCGACAAGACAACCCGCACAGGGAAAATCGGAAAGCCAAAGCACATGAAAGAACTCGTCAAAGCAAGCAGCACGCGTTCGATTCAAGCGTCTTCGGTTATTCGGGAACTCTATGCTTCGCATCGTGCGTTGCGCAAGAAGTACCGCACGTTGAAAGCGAATGCGGACAATAGACTGGGAACTTTGCAGAACCAAGTCGATGCCCTCGAAGCACAAGCGGAGCAGTACGCTGAGAAGACGGACAGGCGTTCTGTTTCGGCCGAATTGGGCAACTTCCTTTCGAAGAACAACGTGGATGTGCGGGAACTCAAGGCCGAAGGCAAGAAACTCAGTGTCGAAGAGGTCGATCAGATTTTTGCAAACGCTCCGGTCGAACTCGATCCGACAACGAGAATGTGGTTCAAAAACCAGTTGACTGCGGCCGAGCTGATGGATCAGGGCGAGATACACCGTGGTGTGAACTAACCGGGCGCGTGAGCGTCTAAATCAAAACAGGAGAAACAAATCAGATGGGAGCAGCAAATTTAAGATCAGCCCGATTCATCGGGTCTGTGCAAGCTGCCGCCGACTATCTCGCTCCCGGTGCAATCGAGGTCAACCGCTATCAAGCGGAAATCTTCGATCTTGTCCGGAGGCGATTCGTACTCGGCCAGCGTATCAACCAAGTGCCTGCTACGGGCCAACCGAGCAGGTATTTCGAGCAACTCAGCATCGGGACAGCATCGTTCGTCGATCCGAGAGCCATTGCGACGACAGCGAGCCAACCCGAGCGCGTTGAGAAAGTAATCACTCTGAAGGCTATCGTCGCCCAGATTAATTACTCGATTTTCGACGTGGAAGTGAACCAGCAGCAAGGACAGTTCCCGTACCTTGAAGCGAAGGACCTGACCGATCAAGTGGATGCTGTGCTGAAGCAGCATGACTTGAAACTGTGGAACGGAGCGGACTCGGATTTAGTCGTGCCGACTTCTTCACAGTATTACGGCATTTCGGGTCAAATCGCAACTGCGGCAGTCTTGGGTGGATTCAACCAAGTCAAGACAATCGGTTCGTCATCGAGTCTTGTTGACGGCACGAAGACGCAAGTAGCAGGCATGGTCGCCCGGCAGGATTTCGAAGTCAAACCGAGCGGCTTCTACATGAACCCGTTGTTCGCGGACTTGTTCGATCAGGAAGCGAAGACCGTGCAACTCTACTACAACGAAGTCGAAGTGATCCCTGGAGTGATCGTCAAGGCCTTGCCCACGCAAGCGGGCCTGCTGCCGTTGATTCCGGACGCAGGCTTGACAGTGCTGCCGTCAGGGAGTTTGAACCAGTACACGGGCTTCATCCTGTCGGAAGAGTTTGTCGAGTATCACTGGCTGACTTCACCGATCCCAAGGGTATTCCAACTCGGGCTCGTCGGAAATTTGGCAGCCCAATTTGTAATAGTAAAATTTGGTGGAGTAGTAGCTAAGGGACCTAATTACGCACATAGTATCGTTATGACAACGAGGTAAGGAGTTAGACTAGCGTGCCAGCATTTCAGCCATTGTACTTGATGCCTAGTGAATTAGAGTCGTTCGGGTTGCCGAGCGTTGACGACCAGCCGAATATTCTTTCGCTTGTCGAAGCGTCAAGCAGCCTGATTGATGAATACTGTGGCCGCACGGACGGTGACGGAAATGGCTCGCTCGTCTATACTACTTACTCGCAACGCATGTACCTGCCGGAGGGCCGGAATATCTTTCGCACAATGTTCCGGCCTCTTGTAGGACTAACTCGATCGCTGGCCAACTGTCTAGCAGCAAGCGGACAGAACTACTATACGGGCTTTACAGCGAACACGGCAGCGCCGCCGCCATACGATCAAGTGGCGCTGACGCCGATTGTCAGTTGTTCAGGACGCTACGGTTATGGCCGACGTGGCAGCCAGATGGTGTATCCAGACTTGAACTACGGCGCGAACATCTTGCAGATTGCGAGTTTCTTCGGTGGCCCGCCGCAGTTCACGCCGATTGACTTGACGAAAGCGGACGTTGATCCGATCACAGGTGAAATCTGGCTTCCCGCAGGACTTTACTTGAGCCAGTACACGGAAGTCTTTATTCAGTACAACTCGGGTTACGATCCGAGGGACATGCCGAAGAGCATCAAACATGCGTGTGCGGCTTTATGTAAGAACTTCTTATCAAGAGGTGGCGGCACGACAGGCATGAAAAGTTTTAGTGTGTGGCGTGTCAGCGGTCAGTTTACGGACGATATGATTGACCCGACGATAGAACGCTGGCTGAGGCCTTACGCTAACGTCATTGCATATTAGTAATAGTAGCATGGAGTAAACATGATTAGACGACTGACTGATATGCACTGTGCATCGGAGCTTGCTGGCTATTCAGCAATACATGCTTATGGCACTGCTGAGGGCGTACAGAAAGCATGGGATAGTCGTGGACGCGGAAGAAAAACTGTTCCTGCCGTTACGAAGGGCTTTGCGAAGGGAAAGGCCGCGACTGCCGCGCCAAAGCCTGGTACAAAACTGACGAAGAAAGTAGCCAACTGGGCAAAAGCAAGCTACGACACGATGAAGACGGACGAAAAAACACTTGGTAAAATCGAGAGTTCCAAAACAAGGACGGGCATTGTTTTGAAGCACCTCTGGTTCGCCAAGCGTCTTGGCGATTTAGCACAATCCTGGGACGGGTTCAAGATGTTTACGGATGCCATTGTAAAAGCGACGAAAGGCCTTGCGAAGGCCGCCGTAGGACTTGGCGGTGCACATGAGGCAGTACAAGCTTTGCATGTTGCTGTGATCCATCTTGCACCTGTCATGCATCACATTCTAATACTAGCGGGCGGCGGGAACTTTGGTCTATTCTCCGAGGCGGAGCAATAAATGGGCGGTGGAGTGCCATGGGGATTTGGCGTACGCTTCATGTACGACAGTATGTTGCGCTATTTCCGTCCGGGACTGCCCTGTGCCCTGAGAATTCAGAACTATGTGACGCCCGATGTTGGATTCGCCGAATTGGGATTTGAGTTTAGTCCGACAGGGGCGATGCAGCCCGAGGAAACAGGGTTTATGGACATACCGATCAAACCTCCTGTAGAAGTCTGGTCGGCAGGAGCAAAAGGCGGCAAAGCGGGAGACATTGGACTCAATCAGGCACGATTCATGTTCTCCGGCCGCACGTTCTATGTCAGCCATACGTTTGTAAAAGCCCGTATGAATCTAATGGGCTACACGGACCCGTATCAAGTGTGGCGTGATCCAACAGTAATTGGTCTGTACTATGACAACCGGTTGCACAAGATCGACGGTATCGACAACGAACAGATTGCTGGGCAGATTCTAGCCTGGACGCTCGATACGTCTTATCAAGAAGTACCAGTCACGGTCGAAGGGAGCTGAAATGAAACAAGAAATAGGTTTTCGCATTCAGGATCAGGTACGCGTTAGACGCCCGATACTTCATGGGCGTGGAAGTAATCTTATTAAGCTAGGCACGATTCTCGCATTTGCCGAGAACGGGACGAAAGCTGTCGTTTCGTTTCCGGCAGACCAGACTCGCGTGACAATCTCATTAAATGAATTGGAGCCTGTCAGCAAAGCGTATGGACGGGCACGCGTACAAGTCAACCCTGTACGGCGTTCGATTGGTGGTTTGTGGTAAGAGCTGTAAAAATTCAAAAGGAGAACTAAGTTTATGGCGAACAGCACAACAATCGTGGCAGATTTGAAAACAGTCATTACGAATAACAACGTCGCTATCAAGGCGGCAACGTCAGTAAACGCTACTAACCCATCGGCACTGACGGCAACTGGTGGTGCTGGAAACTTCACTGGTGGTACAGGCGTTTACGCCAGTGGGTCAATCCCCGGTGGCATGATGGACTATCTCGGCAACCTAAACTTATGCCTGCTCAAAGCCCAGGAGTTGGGTACATTGCTGGCAAAGGTTCTGGTGAACACGGATCAAGCGACCGACGGCACGAACCAGACGTTGCTTGTAAATATACTCAACGATCTTCAGTGAGGTAGGTCACATGGCTACCTTATTCACAGCACTTTATCCGTTGTTGCAACTCGACACGAAGAAATTCTTGTCTGAGTTTGCACAGGCGGATAGAACGCCAATCGAAGCGGGTGTCGGCGTCGAAGGGCCCGCTGCTGCGTATGCCCTCGTTTGGGAATGGGGGAATATACGGCAGACAAAAATTGGCCCTAAGACAACTATCGGAACGAATCCTGACGGCGAGCGGGTGTTCTTGTCGATTCAAGCACCACACGGGTACATCCGCGTGAATACACCGTTGTACTGGGCCGCATTCGAGCAAGAGATAGGGAGACTCAAGTTCACCAGTACAACGGCCGAGGGGATTCACGAGGAGTTTCAACAGGTAGTCGAACGAACGGCATCACGCGTAAGGGACATCATCAGAGAGCATGTCCCAGTCGATACAGGACAACTCTACGATGATATCCGCGTGATTAGTGCAGGAGATGATCTGCTGGACGAAGACGAGGATTCAAACGCTTTAATGTTGACGAGAGAGGTATAGGACATGGGGAACACGATGCCAACTGTACGTGCCGACAGGGTGGGGAAAGACTTTTATAATAAGAAACTGGCGAACCGCAATTTCTCCGGACAGAAACTCGATCATGCTGATTTTCGCTGTGCCAGTTTAATTGGGGCGAACTTCGATGATGCGGATTTGAGCTATGCGAACTTTGAAGGTGCGAATCTACGCAATGCATCTCTTGTTGGGACGCGTTGCTACAGAACAAACTTCAAGGACGCGTGCCTGTCGATGGCCAAGTTTGAACCGAAAGACGCATTCGGCGCTACGTTCACGTTTGCGTGTGAATCGTTCGACAGTATGCAGCCTGCAAAGTTGTGGTGGTACATGTGGCTGATGATGCTGCTGCGTATGAAAGCACCCGAGGAAGACATGGAGCTTGACGTTATCAAGATTATCGGTGCAGAGCGATATGCGGGCTTGCAGCAACTCATGGTAAGAAGGATTTACTGACGTGTATGCGGCTAGTGTGGATTCGCATTATTTGTGGGTCAAGACGCGCATTCAAGCTCTGAATGCAAGCCGTAAAGTAATCGGTGTGATGAGTGCACAGGACTGGCCACCGAAGAACGTAGAAACAGAGTCTTTCTATCTGCTCGTGCTCGGGGAAGTGCCCTTGGGAAAGCAAGCGGATTCGGCGTCGATTCCTGTTAAGGTGCATACAGTGCAATGGACATGGATGATTGTCGGTACGGACATTCAGACGGGAATTCAAATGCGTGGCAGAGGCGACCGCTATCGTACACACTTCACGATGAAGGGCGAGCTGGAGAACGGTGTGTACCCAAGATTTGCACAAAAGCAAAATGTCGTTGTGAGTGCCGCTGGAGCGCTCGTCGCTATTCCAGTTGATCCGGCAGAATTTATCATCTGGTCGCCTGTCAGTATCGTGGACCGCAACGAGAAAAATAGCGGTGTGACGTACGGGACGGGCACCGTAAGAATAACTGACTTTACGGATCAGATTTTCTGAGGAGTGTTATACTTTCGACTATGAAATGCCCTGAACAAAAGAAAGCAAAGCTCCGCAAAGCGTGGCGCGATGGGCGTTACGCGAAGCGTGATATGAGCGCTGCTGGACGACCGAAAGGTGTGAAAGATTCGTGTGGCCCTCGTCTTTTCACGGCGGAAGGTGCAAAAGCTAAAGTCGAGAATGGTAAGCGGCTACGTGCATATAATCTTGAGCATAATATACACATGGGATGGCCTAAGGGCAAGAAGGTGTGCCACGTTCACCGAGAGAGGAATAGTGCTGGTGTCCGTGAAGCGATTGCCGACGGGCGTTTAGACCCCGCACAAAACATTCGTAACTTTATTAAGGACGCTGATGGAACAGAGCGTTACTGGAAAACTCGTGTAAACCGTGGTAAGCACGGTGACTTCTACTCCAAAAAGAATCACAGGACTATGCATTACGACTGTTCTTGGGAGTTAGCTCGTATGCGTGTGCTTGAACTTTCTAACGAAGTGTCAAGTTATAGACGCACACCTGTACGGATTCCATACAGTTTGAATGGCAAGGCGCATTATTACCTTCCCGATTTGCTGATTTGCTACGCAGATGGCACGCATATACTGGAAGAAATCAAACCAGTCGCCTTTCTCAAGGACCCAAAGAATCAAGCCAAGTTTAGGGCCGCAAGAGCGTTTTGTAAATCTGCGGACATTGAGTTTAGAATTCTGACTTCGTTGGAAGCATGTGAAGAAGAGTGCCAATAGTTAAGCTGATGGCCAGGACAGTTGGTCATGGGGCAATTCGGTTAAGTCTACCGGAAGTGGCCCCAAACGTAACTATAAGGAGACTTAACTAAAATGGCACTCTCAAAGGCATTAGTTCAGCCCTTCCGTATCACGTAGCGTTCTTGCGGAAGTAAAACCTTCTCTGATTGACTCGAACCCTGAGAATGGCAACGAGGGCGAACCCTAAAGGGACGCTGACAGACTAAGCGAGAAGGCACCGAGAGTGCAAGAATGGTGATGCAATAGTCGGGGCTTACGGGAATAAGAACCGTAAGAGGTTGGCAGAAATGACCAACCCAAATCAGAAAACCTGATTTGTAACAAAGCTTAAGAACATGCTCATGATCGGGGCCGGATATAGGGCATTCTTTGCGCCCTATAACGCCGCCTTAGGATCGTCGGTCGCCAATACTTCTGTAGGCCCGACGATGCTGGATTTGCAGACTGGTGGTCCGTTCAATACGTATTCCCCACCGGCGGGCTTTACAGATTTGGGCTGGATCAAGGATTTCAAGATCACGCCTGCATCAAAGATCGGCCAAGTACGTTCCGGTTATCGCGGTGCAGTCCGGGCGCAATACAGAGGGCAAGTCGGCGAGTCGTTCGAATTCAAGTTCCGCGAAGCGTCGCGCATGGCCTTCAAGATCGCAACGGGCACTAATCCTATCAACCTGCTGGATGGCTCAACAGCAACTACCGCTGGCCCGCTGTCTGCTTCAGGAGCCCCTAAGACAGCAATGGTCAGCTATTCGGCCGCTACACCGTCAATCACTGTCACTAGCGCGGCGGCGATCAGCGCCTCGGCTGGGGACTTCATCGTAGCCGATATCGACTATACGCTTGGAACATACGGGCTTATCGGTGAGGCGGGTGTTCCTGTCTTTCCAAACGCCGTCACAGATGTGGATTACATCCGTAAGACAAGTGACTTCGTTGCGAGAATCATTGCCGTCAATGGTAACGTGCTCACACTCAACGCACCGTTTGTAGGCGGCGGCGGGGGCACAACTGCCGTTCCTGCGAACACACCACAAGGTACACCGCCAGCCGGGTCGAACGTGCAGTTGATTTCTGGTTGGGCAGCGAGAGAAGGCGGCACGTTCATCACAGAATGGTCCGGGTTATTCATACTCGACACGATTGACCAAGCCCAGATTGCACTGTACTACCCGCACGTTTCAATCAATCAGTTCCGCGACGTAGCGGCTTGGGCGATTGAAAACGTCGGGACAACCGACTTGACGGGCTACGAGCTGGATTGTGTCATGGAGGCATTGGCCTTCGATGATCCGCTCGACGGCGAGACCGTGGTGGGCTACACGGCATATTATGCCAAACCTGGCCAGGATATTGCAATTTAGTTAGTATAGTTTGCAGTAAACAAGGGTCCCCGGTGTTGCTTCTAGGGGAGGGAATGCCGGGGACCTTTTAACTTGAGAATTGGGGCTGATAATGCGATACACGAATAAAGAGATGAAATCACACTGGAGAGAGGAAAACGAACATGGACATAGAACAGGAAGTGCAACCGCGTGAGTTTGAAGTCAAGAACGTGCAGGCGGTCGAGTATCTTCGCTCGCAAATCGAGACGGAGGTAAAAGGCCGCTACGACGCCAAGTTTGTCCGCGACATTGAAGCGTTCAAACTGAAGATGCAGGTCGAGAACGACGCGGCACTGCAAGAAGTCATTAAGGAGTTTAAGAAGAATCAGACACCGCCTTCGCAAGAAGAAATCCGCTTGCTGCTTTCGCAAGAGTATCTGACGTTCGATGTCGAGGTGCCTTGGGCCTCGGAGACATCCACAGAAACAATCCGTAAGTTCACGATCAAGGAACTTCCACAATCCGTTGAAAAGAAATTCTACAGGAACTTCAAAGAGACGATTCTGCCGCGTGCATCCGATCTCGGTGCACTCGCGTTCAACATGATGGAGGGCGATGTCGGGCTTAAAATCAAGCAGTTGCTTGAAACGCTCGATCCGGGTTTCGACCTGATGGCGGATGCAGTCGTGATGATTCTCAATCCTCGTGGTAAAGAAAAAGAAGTCACACAGGAATGGGTACAGGACAATCTCAGCAGCTACCGGCAATGGAACATCATCAATGCGCAAATTCAAATTAACCGGTTGCGCGATTTTTTCTCGCAAATCTCCCGAGGTTCGAGCGGACTGACAACGATTTCGGGAGCGCGTACCCAGAGATAGCCGCTGCTGCAAGCTGGGTGGAGACGTTTCAGATGCCACTAACTGAAATAGAAGAGCGCTTCACGAAGTCAGACTTGGCCGTCGTGGGCTGGCGTTCACAAGAGACTTCCTACTTGATGGACAAGAAGACGAAGCGGGGTAGTGCGGCTGTCGGTCCCGGAGAAGAGGCACGCGACTACTTCAACGATCCGAATTTACCGACAGGAATGCCCGGTAGATTTTTCAATAAAGAAGGTGAACTCGATTTACGCGGCGTAACTGGGGATGATGCTTTGAAGTTTCTCAAGATGCAGGGCGTCAACGTGCCGTTCGTTCCTTACAGTGCACAAGCACGAAGTAAAGAAACCGAAGGTGACAGCTAATGGCTGACAGCGAAACCAAAAAACTACTCGCCAAGCTGGTTCTGGACGATACCCAATTTACTCAGGGTATTAAAAAGGTCCAGGCCCAGCTTGTCGAGATACAGCAACGGCTACTAAAGGAAGATCAAAGACAGAAACAAGTAGCTGTGCAAAATTTAGAGTCCATAAAGAAACAGGCACAAGCTCAGCAGGATGCAAGCAAATCACAAGCCGCATACACCGCTTTGCGGGTCAAGTTAAGTCAAGAAGAGAAGCTGAGCAATGATGCACTGCTTGCATTGCGCCAGAAAAACTTAGCCATCACGAAGCAGGAAATTGCGGAGCTACAAAAAATAGGGCCTCTCAATGTAGCCCAGCGTTCCCAGAGAGCTGCTCTACTCACCCTAAGTGAAAAAGAAACTCGTGAGATTAACTCGCAGATTGCTGGACAAACCCGGCTTACGGCTGCCGAAGCTACTAGACGGCAGCGTGCGGAACTATTAAGTGCACGTCAGGCGAAACAAGTTGTCCCTCTCTATGCGCAAGAAACTGCCCGCCTACAAGCGCAGATTGCGACTGGCGAATTAAGAAGCAAAACAAAAATCAGGGAAGTCGAAGAAGGCATTCTAACCACGATTCAGGAACAGATCAAAGCTACCGCAATCAAAGAGAAGCTGGATAACGCCGATATTGCAACACTGAACCGGCTCTATTCGGCGCAAGCCAAGGTTAAGCTGTTGGCCGGTGATATGAGTGGAGTAGCCGGTCAAGGCGGCGTTGAACAAGGTTTCTTTGGAAAGTTAGAACGCAGCTTGGTAGGTGGCTTAGGTTTCCGGGAACTCGCGGGTGGTGTATTTACAGGTGTTATTGCCGCCGAAATGATAGGCAGCACGATTCGCAGCGCCATTCAGTCTACTACTGAACTCGTTACAAATATTGGGCCGTTGCAGCACTTGCAGACTACCTATGAGGCGCTAGGCAGGATCAAAGGCACAGACACAACCCAGTTCCTGGCCCAGATGCACACAGCGACACATGACCTTGTGGGGGACATTCCTCTTCTGCGTTTTGTGAATACCGCTTGGCAGTCGAACATGAGGGTTACGAACGACCAAATCGTTCAATTGACCCATGATGTTGTCGCACTTGCCAGAGCACAGGGCAACACCGCCGAAGAAGCAATGAGCAGCTTGCAGCGGGCCTTTATCGGTCGTGGTAGGACTGTAGGAGCCGGGGCGTTTGCACAACTGGGCCGTATTACAGGAATCCAACCAGCCGAATTGATGTTGCAGTCTTATGGTGCGATTCTTCCGCAAGTCATCATGCGTGAAGAGGCATTCAATAAACTGCTTGATGTCACACACAGGAAGTTCATAGAGGTAGGCGATCCGGCAACCACGCTTACCGATCGGTTGACTGTTCTAGGTGAAGAATGGAATCGCACGAGACAAGCTTTTGCGTTAGAACTCGTCAAGAGTGAGGGCTTTCGTTCGTTTCTAGGTTTACTCGATGAGGGGATACAGAAGCTTCGCAAGTTTGAAGAATCCACACACGGCTTTGCTGACATGATTGGGTCGGCATTCGGTGGTGTGGCAAAAGCTGTAGGTTTTATATCCGATCATGCAAACGTATTCGGTGAAATAGTTACCGACGGCTTAAAACTAGCTGGGGTTGCGGTTGCTGTGGACCTATTAACAGCGGCTACGACAAGACTAGACGTGGCCCTTGGCGCACTCTCAATGGAGGGAATGCTCGCTGTTCTAAGTAAGGCAAATCTCATAACGGCGGCTATAGCTGGAATTCTTATACTTCAGGCACATCGGGAAGAACATCCGGGACTTGCATTTAGTCTGTTAGGACCAAGCAAAGAGGAAGCGGACAAAGCTTGGATCAAAGAAAGGGATAGGACATTTGGTGGGGAAAAACCTCCTGCCACACCAAAACCTCCCGGGCCTCCATCAGAAGCCTTAGAAGGAGGTGGTCGAGGTACAAGTGCGGAAGCAGAACCCACCGCAGAACTCGATCCAGCATATTTAATAAAAATGGCCCGGATAAGAATGAAAACCCAGGAGCTTGCCGACAAGGAGCATCTGGACCAGACAAAACAGAATTTGCAGGACGAAAAAGACGCCAACGAAGATGCCTATGCATCCATCCAAGAGACGTTTGGGCAGTACATTGCCGAAAAGAAACGGTTGCGTGAAGAGGACCGCCAAGCAGCTCTGCTAGAGGCCAAGCAGGAGCTGGATGCAAAGCTGTCGGAATCGAAGTATGCAGAAGACATAGCTGGAGCGGACTTTACGAAGCAAAGCAAGGCGGCAGCGGATGCCTTAGATGAAGCCAAAGCTCAGTCACAGGCAAAGCCAGGAGATGAGGCAGCCGCCAAAGGGCTTCAAGATGCAGCCAATTCGGCCGCTGACGCTAAACGCAATCTTAATCTTGCTGGGGAGCAATATCGCCAAGACCAAAAGCAATTCAATAAGACCTACGAGGACCAAGTTGCCAATATCAATACGGCGGCTGCTCGTGAGCAGTCACAGCTATCAAGGGAACCAGAAAAGGATGTAACAGCCGCCGCCCGCAAGATAGCCCAAGCGAGACTGAAAATTCAGACGGATGCCCTCGCGGAAGAAACAGATGAGACAAAGAATCATTTCGACGAAGGGCTTATTTCCGCCGATGAATACCTGCAAAAGCGCAAGACTCAAATCGAGCAAGAGCGTATCTACGCTAACGATGCGATCAACGACGAGGAACAGAATACAGAACTTAAAACTTCAGAAATAGCGGCCTTAGAAATAAAACGATTTGAAGCCAACGCGGATGCATCCAAAAAGAGTTCCGATCTTGAACTTCAACGGGACGAAATCACTATCAAGTCCGCTCAAAATAAGTACGACAGAATTTCCAAGATGCGTTCCGCGCAGGAAAAGATTGCGGCAACTCCTCGTGGTGCTGCTCTATTAGGTGCATCCGAAGTCAGCGTCATCGAAGCTGAGGTACTGGAAACTCAGAAATTTATAAATGAGCAGATACGATCCTTGTCTGCGGCGAAGGAGGGCGGCAAAGCACAAGAAGAAATTCTTGACGCCATTGCCGGTGCCGAAGAAAAGCAGCAGCAACTTAATCAGCGTTTGATCCAAGCACGCGACCTGCTGACACCCATTGCCGGACTGTTCGAAGGAGTCGCCAATACGATAAATTCCCTTTACAGCGCAGGCCCCATGCGCGGCATTAGGGAAGTAGGTGAAGGGCTGCAAGCGGGCGCTCAGACGATGAAGTCGGTAGCTTCGTTTCGAGAGACGTTTGCAAAGAATTACGGGAAAGCCCCAAAGATTACGCAGTCTCCAGAACTTGAATCCCTGTTAAAACAGAGCACTGGTGCTGCTGGCGGCTTAAACGAGGTCCAGTCAGCTTCGCATGGTCTGGCAGATGCACTTGATGGGCTATTAGCGAAACTAACTGGAAAAAGCGACTGGCATGCTCCAGAGACATGGACTGGTCTTGAAAGCCACGCCGGACCGACTGAATATGACCCATACGGTTCTCTCAACATTAGCCAATTCCCACACCACGCAGCCGGGACGCCGTTCGTCCCGCAGTCTGGACTCGCGTTCCTGCATGCTGGTGAAGCCGTTCTACCGTCAGGTGTGATACAGGCGCTCTCGACAGTCGTAAACACGCTGACAAGAACATTTACGCAATTAAGCGATTCTGTTGGTTCTTTAGCAACTCGGTTTAGCGCACTTTCCACAGGCACGGCACCGGGAGCGACGGCACCTTTATTACAGACAAGTGCGGTCGGTGGGCTTATAGGATCAGGTGATATTCCGCTTGGGCCAGGATTTGGCAGTGGCACAAATATGTCGTCGGTTTATGGCGATACGTCATCATCGTCGGGAGGGATGCTTTCCGGCGTTCAGAAATTCTTTCAACTATTAAGTGGTGGGGGCAAGGATCAAGGAGTCGGTGCAGTCTCAAGTTTTATCGGTACGATGACGAGCGCGGTCGGGGCCGTAGGCAGCTTTTTGCAATCCACACTGGGCGCCAAGAATGCGACCAGTGGCGCTGTCGGTGGCGCTATGAGCGGTGAGTCTCTAGGCCAGGGTATCGGAGGAATGGCTGGACCAGCGGGAGCCATAATCGGAGCTATTGGGGGTACACTAATCGGCGGCATCATGGGTGCAATTTCGGGTTGGAAGAACTCGCAAATCATGAAACAGATTCAAGCCGATGTAGACAAGCTGGACAGTATTTCACAGAATTTAAGTCAAGGCGTTATCGGTCTGAACCAAGCGATTCAGCAGGCAGAGCTGGCCGCCGTACAAATAAATAATCAATCAACTGGAAAGAAGGGTGCCGGAGATCAGGCAAAGCAGCAAGCGCAACAACAGGCCGCGCAGACGCTACAGCAATTGCAGGACCAGCAAAACAAAGTCATGCAAACAATGCAGGAAACACTTAACAACCTGGTCGTGCCGACTGGCTACCAACAATGGATGAGTTCCATCGAACAAATTCTTGCTCAGTATAAGCAGTTCGCCGAGGCCGCGCAGTCTACCCAGCAACTCACACAGGCACAGCAATATCTAACGACCGCGATGCAGCAATACGCGATCACCGAAGCAACGCAAGTACAGTCTGCGGAAGAAGCGGCAATTCAAAATGGCATCAACCTGAATAACCTGTACCTACAGCGCCAGCAAATGATGGAGCAATTCGCCCAACAAGAACAGGGCATCATGTCGGGTGGCGTGGCAACCCGCGAAGTAAGCGCATCGGCTTCAAAGGCCGCTCAATTACAGCAACTGCAAATTCAGTACAACCTGCAAATGGACCAGATGAACATGCAGATTGCTACAGCCCAATACCAGTATGAAACCCAGCAGCAAATCTATGGGCTTGCGACAACCCGTGTCGGCCTTGAAACACAATTACTGACGCTGCAAATGAGCCAGACGGACCAGCAAAATGCATCGAACGCGGCGTTGCTCAATATTGTCAATGTGATTCGCAGCACTCCCGCCTCCCAGCTAACAACGACACCTCAATTGATGTCGGCTTTGGGGCTGCCCTATTCAGGTCCTACTTCCGCGCAGGTGGGACCGCAAATTGGCCCAATGACTGGGCCATATGTGGCCGGAAACGCGGACTATCCAATAGCACCTTTATATCCGACTGTGGGTTCAAGTCCGACTGTGCCATGGGACTATTCAAGCGGAGGGTCCGCAACAGGAACAGCGCCAGCAACTACCGGTGGAATTTCTACTCTTCAAACCGCGCAAACGGCGGGCACTAGCCCAATTTACTATTTAACCGATCCCACAACTGGAAATCTTACAGCGGTTTATAATACGCCGACTTCTTTTGCTGGGACAGCCACATCTCAAGTGGTTTCTCCCGGCGGTTTGCCGGGTATTGCTGCGGACGTTTCACAGGCTGGCGCGTTAGAAGATTTGTTTAAGAGTATAGGCAAACAAACGAATGCTATTGTTGCCGCATTTAATTCCGGTACTGCAAGTGCCCAAACTACTTTATCTACAATAAGTGCTTTGATTGCCCAAATTCCCGTCGGTAGTGCTGGTTCACAACAACTGTTACAACAGATGCAAACAGAAATTGGCATGTTAAATTCTTCTGTAGCGGCTACCGCGACAAGTTTGCTTCCGGCAGAAAATTTGCTTCCGGCAGCACCACTAACAGCCGCCCAACAAGCCGCAAACTTGACAGCAGCACCAACAATTCTTGGTGGTCAACCAAATCTGACGCTCTATGGAACAGACAGCAATAGTAATCCTGTCTACGTCGATCAAAATGGGGTTCTGTACAGCGCCGCAGGACAGCAAGTAGGCAACGTAAGCGCAACGACAGCCACATTCGGCCAGCCGTCAACAGCGGGCTATTACAACACGCCGACAGTTACGACTCCTACAAATGTTATTCCTTCGACGGCTTCATCTACTGGGCTTGGAAGTCAGTCGGGTGCGACAACGACTTTGCAAGACCTCTTGCAATATCCAGGTTTAGGGGGACAGGCCTCCGTTACGCTGCCGAGCGGTCCGGCTTCAACAACGCCGCCAGTAATTTTTTCTGGTACTGGTACAAGTTCATCAACTGCCACAGCGCCTGCAACACCACAGGTAGACTATTCACAAACGGACATTGATACGGTTGTACAGAGACTTGTACAAAAGAATCCAATACTTGGGCTGGCGACGGTGGGTAGTCCAGGTGCTTTACAAGCCATGGCAGAGAACATTATCAACCAAAATGTTCCTGGCTATATCGCACAAGCAATACCTTCCAAGATGCAGGCGTTTGCCGCCTCGGCATTACAGAATAACCCTGGACTGCTTGCTGGAATTGGCACAAATAGTGCCGCCACAACGACTGGGACGGCGACAACATCCGCACCCTCGCTACCTTCTGGCCTAATAATGTATGGCACGGATAGCAGTGGAAACCCTATTTATGTCGATGTCAGCAATGGTGATCTTTTCAATGCGTATGGGCAGCAAATCGGGAGTATAGCTACAAACGGCACAGCTCCAACAAGTGCTGCACCTACTCTTTCAGGTGTTTCTGTTCCGGGCCAAGCTCCTGGGACAAGTCTTGCTGCGGGGACGGCACCCTTGCCTGCTGGTTCCGGGCCTTCAAGTGGTCCAAGCGGACCTATCATACCAGTCGGCAGCTCGAATCCATTCGGCAACGGCAATCCTCCTTACGTTGACGCAAGTGGTACGGCTTGGCAAACAACAACGGCGCAACAAGCGTTGTATGGCAATTTGCTTGGATCGGGCAGCACAAGTACAACTGGGTCTTCATCGGGACGAGTGCACAGTACACTCTCGGGCATAACAGCGGTAAGTCCAATCATAGCCCAAATAGCTACGGCTCTAGCGGCTACCCCGGTATTGCAAACAGGTGGTGCGATTTCCCAAACAGGATTAGCCGTCGTTGAATCTGGCGAGACCGTCATTCCTCCAAGTGGCTCAGTCGGTGCATCTGCGACGAATCAAGCGACAGTTACACTGAACGCAGCAAAGGTTTCCACGGAACAACAAGTGAGCAGCATCGCATCGAACCGCATTGGCATGGAAATGAAATTGCTGCAAATGAAACAACAGCAAAATCAAAACGATTTGGATGTGCTCAACAAATATCAGCAAGTGATGAGTGCAATTTCAAGCGGGAATTTTAGCGGCGTCAGTGGCCTAATCGGAGGAGCAAGCAGCAGTTCTGCCAATAACAGCATCGAGGATTCACTTTACAATCTGTACCAGCAGCGCGGACGCTACGGGGAAGGCGGAATTGCCGGACAGTACCCCTGAGATTGCCATAAAATTTGGTTTTGTTGATTCTAAAGACTTTACAGGAAGCTATGCTACTTAGCACTATTCGAGACGTTTTAATGCGCCAAATCGACGGGAAATAGCACTAAAGGCTAGTTCTGGGAGCGCTCTGAGTGCCGATTAAGCTCACGATAGACAACGGACCCGATAATGGAGGTGTGACGGATTACACGAGCTATGTTTTGCCCGAGTCGATTTCTGTGCAGGACTCCCTCAACGTCCCAACGCTGCTGACGTTCACACTGGCAAATAATAACGATGCGTTTATTCCCCCAGTTCGTTCCGCGTACTGTCGTTTGTTCTCGGGAAAGTTTGGCGTTCCAATCGCTACAGGATTCGTTACGGCCGCACCGAGCCTAACATATCTGGGACTGGGTAATAACATCCCCAAGTTTAACTTTCAGCGCTACACGTACGACATTCAAGTTAGCTCTGATGAATGGCTGTTGAACGTCAAGACGGTCCCGTTCATGCCGCCGTTTGTGAATCTTGGACAAGGACAGATTCTTGCCCGTCTCGCGCAAATTCTTGTACCCAATTTTTTCGATACAACTTCGTTTGTCGCTTCCGGTGATCTTGTCCCGTACTGGCCGTATGATCCAACTGTGAATTGGTCGGACCTGGCAAAGCAGTTTGCCGACGGTTCACGCTTTCATTACAAGTGCATCGACAAGAAACTTTATTTCCAGCCCTACGGTGATCAGCCGCTTGGCGTAAGCTACGATGAAACAAAAGGTGAGCGGACGTTCTACCCGACGCTGTTGCAGACCCCCGTGCAGTCGGTCCCGCCGTGTAACGATGCAATCGTCATCGGTGACATTGAAGCGCAAAACAATCACGATGATTATTTTGTTGGTGACGGCATCACAGGTAATTTCCCGTTGCGGCATGAAATGTTCGAAGGTGCGTCGTCCATCGTTGTCAACGAGCCTTGGTCGAGCGATACAGTCAACAACAGTCTGTGGACCGTGCTTGATCCGACGTTTATGGTGTCCGAACAAGGTGGTGGGCTGCAACTCGATGCAAAAGATACTACCGATAACGTAGGAACGCCGCTTGGTGAAACGTACGTCCTTGCGAATCAGGGTATAGAACTTGGTGGCGCGGTAAACATTCAACTTGGTGATTTTCAATTTACAGATGTAAACAACGGACTAGTAGGTGGCCTATATCGAACGCTTGCGGCAGACGATACGTTGCCTGGTGGCGCAAATTGCGTAGCCGCCTTCCAGTTAGGCTCTCACGGGACAGTCGTTCCAACTGCCTCAGGTGCTATTGGCGTGACGATGCAGCCGTTCTTATTTGGAAATGCGTTAGGGCCAACAGTAATTTCACAACAGAACCACTCCTATTTTTTGCAGATGTATTTCTCGTGTCAGACCTACTCACGATATGACCGAGCCTACCGCACGTTGACTGGGAATGTCTTTGGCGATGTAAACTACGCAGGTGTCGGAACGATTACTTGGCTCGTTGCCGATACCTCGGTAGATTTCCCGAATAATCCAAACGTCACTTTATTCAGCATCTCGGGCGTCAATCTGCCTGAATTTGCCGTCTATGCGGAAGTAAATGGTGGTGTATTCAATTTTGCCGTGGCGAACACGCTTTTAGGCTTCCCGCCACAGGGCGGGCTATACGTGCGCTCGCTTTATGGGCCAACGGCAAATCAGTTCCCGGTGTTTCCACCCGGTCCTGAATTGCAATACCTACTAGGTTTCGGCTTCCAAAATCAAGTTGCCACAATTGCGTCTACGAATGACATACAGCAATTGCAGTTTTACGCGTCGTCTTATCAGACTCTCGCAGGCGCAACACTGCCCGCAGTGGGTTCACGCATCCGTTTGCAGACTTGGGAAGCTGGCTACGCAATGGCCCGTGTGCAGGACCCTATTTATATTGCCGCTGAATCAAAGATCGTAGGTGACGATGGACACCGCACAGCGGTATTTTCGAGTCTAAACCCGATACCACGCACGAGCAGTGAGTGTGACGCCGCAGGTGCTGCGATCATTATGGATCGGGAAGGTGTTCAGTACGAAGGCACCTACACATTTGACGACTATTTCTTGGATAGCAATGTTGCAACCAATTCAATTTTATTGCAAGACAGTAGTTCTGGAATTTGGTTAATAGGCGTTACCGATGCTGGATTGCTGACATGCACACCAAGCAGTGGAACGCCGGTCACCGTATTCCTAAATGATACCAATGGTAATTCTTGGCAGCTTGGAATTACTACAGGGGGGATACTAACAACCACTCCGGTGCCAAATTCCAGCTACCCTGCATCAATTACCCTTACAAGCCTGTATGGAATTCCATATCGTTTACTGGTCACTCCGTCGGGCATGGGGGGCGCACTGCCCACCAGTGGCTATCCGACACCTGGACGCTATCTAATCGTCACTTCACCGCAAAGAGGCATATCAGGCCTGAAATTGCTCGTTCGACGTGTGACAATCACTGGTGTCGAACTCCGGCAAGAAAAGCTGCAGCTCGTCGTTGACTATGGGCCTGACTATTACCTCGACAAGACACTCGCCAACTTTGTCGAATTCCGGCAAAACGTACTGACGCCGAAAGACACGGCTATCGCACCTACGCCACAGCAATTACTAGAGGTAGGAGAATTTTATTTACCGACACTCGACAACTGCCGAATTATAGGCATGATTAACGGCTATACGTGCGTCGTTGATCTAGGCCAACTTCCTGTATCAGCCTGTGAAGTGAGAAAAGCTGATTTTGGTTGGACACAAGACAATGCCCTATTGTTGTTTAGAACGACAAGCCGCTATTTCTGTTTGCCCAGGAAAGCAAACGAAGAAGTTTATTATCTCAGACAAGTAAATGGCGGCCTGTATTCACGCTTCAGCAAAGTGCTGCGCTTAGTTTATCCACTTGTGCCACACCCACCGCCTTATGTGCTGATTGATTTCAGCGTGCCTCTAGCACCGGTGATTCAAGTTATACTGCCGTTGAACACGGACAGGAATATCTATGGCGTGCAGATCGACGACGGCGGCACGCTTCTGACGCCGCCGGGACCAGTATCGCTTGTGTCTGATTCACCAACAGATACGCGTATAGCGACAGTCGTGGGATATGATGGTGTCGGAAACCTTATTCAAGATTCTGTGACTCTGAATGGAGTTACACCCGTAGCAACGTCACTCTCTTTTACATTAGTTGAATCTGTGCAAATCCAACTTTGCTGTGCCGGGAGCAGCTAACATGAAGCGCTCAAGCTTAATCATATTGTTTATCTTACTTAGTGCAGGCATTTGGACAAAGGCACAGACACGCATAGTTGCACTTGTCAATCTGGCGAACACATTTGCGCAAGTCAACTCGTTTGCTGGCGGTGTCAATCTGCCGGGAACTACAGGTGTCGTACATGTAGCGGTTCCGGCTATTTCACTAGGTGAAACCTTTACCCTGCCCGGTCTAGCAGGGAGTCCGGGATATGCATTATGCATCGGAAGTGTTGCCGGCCATTTGGCCTATTGTATACCACCCGGTGCGGGATCGGGCACGGCAACCGTCAATCGGTCACCTACATCATTGAGTTTTGGGTCAGTTGTTCACGGAACTTCATCCAGTGCCCAAACTATATTGGTTGGAAATACAGGAACAGCATTGCTGAACTTTACAGGGTCGCCCGCTCTTACGTTTACAGGCACAAACGCTTCGATGTTTTCACAGACCAACAATTGCAGTTCAACTCTGGATGCAGGTTGGGCATGCGTAATCGCCGTAACATTTAGCCCTACGAGCACAGGTGCAAAGTCTGCGACATTGAATATCAGCGACAGCGCCACGGGCAGTCCGCAGTTAGTAACACTCAGCGGGACGGGGACATAAAACAATGTGGATACTTAGGTTAGGAATAGCGGTTCTTTTGTGCATGCTCTTGCTCGTGTGCGTTTCACATTCACAACAGCGTACTGTAACCGTCGCTTATCTCGATGCTGCTAACGGATTTGTGCCATCACAAACCTTTCAGCAGGGGTTAGCTCTTGCTGGATCGTCTAGTGGTGTCATCACGCTAACAGCACCGACAAATATAAACAATTATACTCTCGTGCTGCCAAGCAGTGCAGGGCAGACTGGATATTATATCTGTGTAGGTTCTGTGCTGGGCACACTTATGCCCCTTGCACATTGTCCAGCGAGTGGTAGTGGCGCACCACTGGCAAGCATCACACCTGCCAGTATGGATTATGGTTTTAATACTTATGTTGGTTCTGCCAAAACAGGTGGTTTTCTTATCACAAATACCGGCAATGCACAATTTACGTTTTCAGGTACGGCGTTTACATTCAGCGGAACCAACAGTGCTGACTTTACGGTGGCCACTACGCCAGCAAGCACCTGCGTAAATTCCGGTTCCTTGGATGGTGGTGCAACTTGCAGCTTATGGGTGACTTTCACTCCGGGGAGTACAGGCAGCCGCAGTGCCACGCTTAGCATTGCGGATAATGTGACAGGAAGCCCCCAAACCGTATCGCTGTCGGGAACAGGAATATGAGAAATAAGATACTAAGTTTCCTTTTATTTTTAGCCATGCTGGTGCTGATCGTTGCACGTGATACGGTTTCACAAGCGAGAGAAACTGCCGGGCTTGAACTGACGAACTACTTTCAGCAGGTGCAGACATTTAACCAAGGAATCGCTTTGTTGGATACGAATAGCAACTCTTCTACAATCTTGACCGCGCCGCCGGTGGTTAGCAATTACAACCTTGTACTCCCCGGATCGGGCGGAGTGGCTGGTTTCTATGTCTGTATAGGAAGCACGGCTGGAACGTGGACTTACTGCGGGCCATCCGGGAGCACTGCACCCGTGGTTACGACTACACCTTCTAGGTCGATTCGGAACCCTTTGAACTTCGGTAGTGTGCAAACCACTACGAGTGGAAATCTGGCTATCGTTGTGGCTAATTCCGGCAATGCCCAATTGACGTTTAGTAGTATTACGCTTACCGGTTCTGCGACTTTTGCCAAGTCGAGCACTTGTGGCTCGACACTCGATGCAGGCGCTACCTGTAACATTACAATTACATTTACTCCAGTTGCAGTGACCAGTTACTCAGGTACGTTAAGTATCGCCGACAATGCTTCGGGCAGTCCGCAGCTTGTTTCACTTGTAGGCACCGGTACAACGGCCCCTGTAGTGCATTCAGTTGTGCTTACGTGGGTTGCGTCTAGCTCCACAGGTGTTTTGGGATACAACGTATATCGAGGTACGCAATCCGGAGGACCTTACACTTTACTCAACACTCCTATTATTGCTGGCCTCGCGTATACAGACAATGCAGTGAGCAATGGACAGACTTATTGTTATGTCGTGACATCGGTATCAAGCGCATCTGAGGGTGGCTATTCGACGGAGGCATGTGCGGTGATCCCATAGGACGATGCCAACTTATATTTATCTGAATGACTCGGGCAGCAACACATGGCAGCTTGGTGTGTTCGATGACGGAACGCTTGACCCTGTGCCCGTGGCTCCGCAGTCGCCAGCCCTACTTTATCTAGATGATGTGGATACCGGTACAACTACGTGGTTGCTTGGAATTACTTTACTGGGTGCACCGGACGTTACGCCGGAAACGTTTAACCCAACACAGCCTAACTTTATTACACTCGAATCTTCGGGAGGTTATTTTTGGAACTTAAAAATTTACGCTGACGGCACGCTTTTCACAAGTTTGGCACCTGTGCCAAGTGTGCCCGGTTTTCCTTGTGGGATTCCCGGCAACGTAACAGTGCAAGGCCCTGAACAATTGCTAACCATCATACCGATAGACGTATCGGCTACCGGGTCGCCTGTTTTGCTGGCGACACCGATCTATCAGTACGCGAACCTCGACTTGCCATTTTCTCCAAACGATCCGGGACTTCTGTACACGTATCAGAACACGGACAAGCTACTACACAAGACGCTTGCTGCAAGATTCTTTAACCTGCTGGATGAATACTCGGACCCGTTGTTCTTGGATGTTGGTCTGCCACCCGTACCCCCTACAACTGGGGCGTCTGGGGGGTTACTGCCCGAATGCATAGATGTGCGCTCATTCGGGGCACTTGGCAATGGCATTGCCGATGACACAGCGGCGGTTCAGGCTGCACTAAATCAAGCCTATCAAAACTACCTTGCCCAAGTAGCCGCTGGTTTGGTAAATACAAACGCGACACTAGGAATCACTGGAAATTTAATCAATACAGCAATTTCAGGTGCTGGTGGCACATTCGGGCCCACAATTGTTTGCATCCCCTCGGGCGTTATCTGTAAGGTTTATCCGAGAACCTTTGAAAATCCTGTGTTCCTTCCAGCGGACAATCAAATAGGAATGTACGCATTATCCATCAATGATGGGGTTACACTGCAAGTAGACGGTGGCCTAATATTAGGTTACGACCTCTCCGTGTTGAGAGAGAAGGCAAGTCTAAACTGTTCTATGGGAAGTTCTAGTGGTTTTAATGTCAGCACCGCATGGATTCTCGAAAATGCAAATGCATTTGCAGGCGGTTCCTATGGACCATCTGGTGGAGTGTTGTCGCCACAGCCTTCACTTGTACAAGCCATCGCATCTTGGGAATTAGGTCCCCGCAATACAAATATCCGCGTGACAGGACAAGGTTTTTTCGATTGTGGTGCAGGGCTTAACTCTACGATAGCCCAAAGTGGGGGTTGGGATAACGAAATGCGCGGCGGAGCCATCCGGTTTCTCAAATGTGACCAATCGCAAATCGACGCGATTACCGTGCAGAATTTCAACTCCGCGCAAGGCATCTACTGGGGGCATAGTCAGAATATTTCTATCTTGAACACACGGGTACAGCACTCTTACGGCGGGTCCGTGTTTGCCCAGAACGGCGTAGATTGCACACCTCCATTCTTTGTAGCCCTTCAACCAGAAATATCTGTGGCCGATTTCCTTCCTTATTTTACAGGTGGTGGTTGGAGCACCGGATCATTTTCTACCTACGGCGGCTTTACCGCCGACCCACATCCTTATGTACTGATGTTTCTTTGTGCAAGCCATTGGATTGGAGGCTCCGGCCATCCCGGGGTCCCACAAGCGCCCGTATCCCTGGTCGATAACCAGGGCCACACCGCAGAACTTGTAGGAGGACCTGTCAATTTTTTCCCTTTTGGTCCTACTCACGAACAGGATCGGTTTTGGATATACTCATTGGTGTTGCCTGATGGCATCCCCGAGGGCTATGAACTTACTCTAACAGCGAATTATGCTGGTCCAGGTACAGGTTACGCGGGTGGTGGCATCTTCGAATTCGTATTTGCACGCAATTGTGCTTCCATAGATCAGATCGACACTAACATTGGAACCTCAACGGGCACGGCGTCCATAACCACGTCGGTTGCTGAACCGGTTGTTACGTTTACAACGATGGACGACCTCGATATATATACACCGTTCCCTTCTGGCGTGGGGGCACCAGTATTTAATAATCTTAATACCCCAGGATACAAGGGGGGTTCATACGGAAACTTAGCTTCACCTAATACATACACCCCGGTCTGGACTGGCACAGGGTATACTGCATCGTGGGCGGGTGTTTTTTCATTTACCGCAATGTCTGCGCAGACTGCTGGATCAAATCCAACGCAAAGTGCAATGGAAGCGGACTACAAGTTTTTTGGTATAGCGCTCGATGTTCTACGAAACGCGACGGTAGCAGAAAACCAGTTTTTGGATGTCAACTCCGCAATCGGCGAGTTTGCATGCTCGAATATCAATATCAACAACAACCAAGCTAGTCAGGGAGGCATGCCTCCCTATGGGCTCCACTACGCAACAGATATATCTATGCTTTATCACTGGACATTTCAGGGTGAGTTGAATTCCAGCGGAAAGCGCTATGGGAATCTTTACTCGAATAACAGAGGACAGATTTGGGACCCAAATATGTGGATACCGGCGTCGGTGAACCGTAGGACCGTAACTCCTACGAACTACCAGGCCGGAAATGACATTTGGGTAGCTTTGGCAAAAGGCCAGTCATTGACACCAGGCGTGCAACTGGGTGGTCTGAATTATCCATATTACACAGGTGTGACTGGGCCTACAGAGCCAGACTGGAGCAGCCCAGATGGCACACTGTCCGCAGATTTCAGTTTTGGCGCTTATGGGGCCGGTCCGTGGCCGTATGTTTTAGATGCAGTCGTGCCGGTAACAAATACTCTTGTAGGGTTTTGGTGTCAGAGGAGCAACGGTGGTGCTTCAGGGGATTACTTCTCATTGCCTGCGAGCGATCCAAATTGGGATAATAACTTTGCCAATCAAAACTTTGCCTCTGGGTCCTCTAGTGTCACCGCATTTAGAAACGGCGCTGCCCTAACACAAGGCGTCGATTGGTTCCCAGGTTTGAACGGCCAGTATCTTAGCGATTTCATTCAATTCGCTGCCTCCTTTGTCGCCGCCGATGACGACGTTATAACTGTGAACATGAACACCCAAATCATGTGGGTAGATGTCGGTCCCGCATATACGAGCTATCCCGCCGTACCGCCAACTTTCTTTATTAATGGTGGCTATGGCAACGTCCAAACTATGTTGGGATACCGAACTTGGGACAATCAGATTTTGAATAATTATATGGATGGTGTTGGCTTCGAAGGGCTGGACCATGGACTTATCTCACGATGGCAGATACTAAACAATACCGGTTCCGGAATCATTGATCTAGGAACTACAGCTTGTGCATTTCTTGCTTCTGTAGGTATGACGATAGCGCAGAATTACGCCAATGGTGACACCGGACCGGAGTTGAATTTCACACCCGGAACAGCTTGGACCGTAGACAATCCAGAGGTCGATCCAGTCACGATAATCCGTGGTGGGGCGACACAAAGTTTCTACAATCAGTCTACGAATGAGGTTCCTAGTGGAACGATAAATGGAACGAATACAGTATTTACTCTGGCCAATACACCTGTTCCCTCAACACTAGTGGTTTATAAAAATGGATTGCGTACGATGGCATACACCTTAGTTGGGTCCGTAATTACCTTCACGACCGCCCCCACGACGAGTGTTATTTGTGACTACTCCTACTAGCTTTTCCTGTATTATATTTACATCATGCAGAAAATCTCCATCGTCCAGACGAACCGCTTCGTTGAGTTTGTAAAACCCTACCCGCTCGACGATTTGCTCCCATATTTCCATTTCCACCCCAATGGTTATCAGTTCATGCCCGCCTTTCGAGCAGGCCACTGGGATGGCTGGATTTCCCTGTTGAAAAGAAACCGTGTACCTACAGGGTTGTTTCTAGCCATGAAAGCAGACATCGAGCGGGACCTGAACGTGAAATTCGACATTAAGAACCATATGGTTCAGGTCCAGTTCAAACCTAACGGCGTTGTCTCTGATAGAGCCTACCAGAATGAGTGCGTGGAAAGCATGATAGAAGCTGGAAACAATTGTGGTGGAGGGCTCGTACTTTCAGCAACCGGAAGTGGCAAAACCTATCTTTCCGGCCAATTTTTCAGCCGCCTGAAGGGGAACGGTTGTTTCATCGTTGACGAACTAACTCTCCTGAAGCAGGCTCAGAAGGAACTCTCCGATGTGCTGAATGAAGAAGTCGGTGAAGTAGGAGACAGCAAGTTCCTACCGAAAAGAATTACTGTGGCCACTTCTCAGACCTTACATTTGCATCAGGACGATCCGAAGTTTGAAGATTGGGTTCGATCACTTCAGGTGAATATTATAGATGAAATTCATGTCTGCCTGAACCGCAGGAACGTAGCTATTGTAGAAGCAATTGCACCACCTGTTGTGTTTGGGCTGACGGCTACCTTAGAACTACAAAAACAACATATTCGGGTAAGAGCGTACGCTTTAGCTGGTCCTGTTTGCTATGAATATCCTTTGACACAAGGCCAAGAAGAAGGACATCTTTCTCAGGGTGTTGTGGTTCAGGTTCTGACCGAAAACGATTATGATACTGAGGTCTACACCAATAAACAGTATGCCCAGGAATACTCCGATCACATCGTCTACAATGCTTCTAGGAATGAACTCATTTGTGACCTCGTAAGGGAAGCTGTTTACCAGGGGAAATTTCCGATTGTTCTAGTAGAACGAATCAAGCATTTACAGTTGCTCTCTGAGATGCTGAAAGACATTCCTCATCGTGTGGTTTGTGGGGATGTAAAGGCCGAAGACAGGCTTCTAGCGAAGCGTAAGTTTGAGGCAGGAACGATCAAGTTGTTGCTCGCAAACAAGGTTTTTCAGAAAGGTGTAGACATCAAAAAGCTAGATGTAGTCATAGATGCCGGAGCAATGAAGAGTAAGAACAGGGCGGTGCAGATATTTGGTCGTGGAATCAGGCTTTCCGAAGGTAAACTTGGTTTGCTGCACTTCGACATCTCGGATGTAGGTGGACGCTTTGAAAAAGCATCGAAAAGCCGTCGCTCGGCCCTGATGAAAAGGGGGATTCCTGTCAAAAAGTTCTCTTCTGATCGAGGTGCGAAAGAGCTTTTTAAGCAGGGAGATTGGTTTCTACGCAGAATTATTGGTGAAAAACAGCCAAAAATAAAGCAACTATCATTGAGTTTTTCGATGAAACCATGAAAATTGCACATAAATTGAGCAGCTCATTTAATACGCTAATCCGTATAGATCGGTATTAAATGTTCTCATTTCTTAGTCGGAATGTGCGTTTTAATACGGGGATTTGATACGACTATCAAAGTACCTAGCAAGTTTCGTATAGCACTATAGCGCTACTAGTATTTAATATAGTAAGGGGTAGTTGTACTGCATTACTTATCCCTTATGCCTACCGGCATAAGGGATGTAACGTAATGCGGCTAACGCCAAAGACCTATACCCCTTAAGGTCAAAGGCCTATAGTGTAAGGGGGTAAGATATAGCGGTTAGCGTAAAGGCGTAGGGGAATATGGATTACTTAATAAGGGTGTTAGATATAGCGAATTCGAAAAGGTGAGGTGTGAGAGATGGATGATCTTTTTGCAAAGCAAGAGTTACGGGAGATGCGCAAGACTTCTCGGCAGGTCTATAAGGTTGTTGTGCGCGTTCTGCGGGAAGAAATAAAAACAGACTTTGTGCTGCGCTTGAAACCGACCGATAGGATTCGGCTGGACATTCTGCAAGTTTGGGCCGAGCGTCACCACGTTACGCTTGACTACACGATCCGCACAGTGCTTGCCTTCTGGCGCTCCCGCCCGTTCATGCGAAAGAAAAAGAAAAAAGGTTTGCTCGGCGTGACAGTCGCTTCGCTTACATCGCCGAAATCAGAAGTTATTCTCGAACAGGCAATCTTGCGGGACTTTCCGGACGGCCAGAATGTTTCTGAATTTAGGCAGCGTGCACGATTGCATTTGCTTGGGCTCGATGGGCTGCGGGGACGTGCAAGAAGTCTCATCAATGAAAAGACTCCAGACGAATCCTGTATCATGTATGCGTCAAGGATCGAACGCAGACAAACGAAGCTTTCGAATGCAGAAGCGAGCGAGTCGCGCAGGAGGCGCAAATGGCGAGGAAATCCATGGCTGTGAAAAAGGAGCGTCGGTGGTCAATGCTGGTGTCCATCATAGACGACGGTAGCGGGGAAAAAGGCTTCCTAAAAAAGAATGACATTGTTGGCATATTGAAATATGAAGCGCCGTTTCCGTCCGATGTGAAGATTGAAGTATTCGATGCCGCATTTACCGATCATGAGGTAAAAACAAAACGTGCCAATCGTAGGTGACAGCAAAGCATATGTTTTTCTCTGCAAGCATGGGCCGCTGATTGAACAGTTGCCAAACGGAGCCGTCTTGTTGACGCTCGGCGGCCGTGTGTTTGTGCTGACGTTGCTGCTGTACCATGGTTACTTGGCAAAGTATATGTTTAATATACTTGCTGAGCGTGATACTCGTATGGAGGTTATGTCTCCAAATTCACCATTTGTGGGACCTCAGAGTGCTGCCTATGATACAGGCAAGATGCTGCGGACCGCATGCGAGCAATGGCTTGCGAATAATAAAAAGCAACTGTATGAGCAGCCGACAGCGATTGCTTACCCAACCGATTTGACGTTCGCGCAAATTGCATTACTGCTGGAAACACTCGTTGCGGGCCAGGAAGATTTAGAACGTGTCGCGGAAGGTCGTAAGGTGCAGTGATGGCAAAATGGATTTGGATTGAGTTTGTGCTACGGGTAAATTCTGTTCTGCCGCCAAGAAAGACCTTGCAGTGGGAGGTCCGGCCAGTAGCAGATGCCGGAAATCCATTGGGAGAAGTGCGTTGGTACGGGCGGTGGAGAAAGTATTGCTTCTTTGCCGAACCGTCTACTATTTACGAACAAGACTGTTTGAGGGACATAGCGCAATTTTGTGAGGAGAAGACAAAAGAGTTTCGGGCCGAGAAGCGTTCAGCAAAAGAAACTAGTCGGTTATCTGGATGAGTTCGTCATACTGGCGGGACGACGCGTTTCAGGAAAAGCTGGTTGCGTTTCTGTGTAGGGATCGAAACTTTCTCAGAGAGTGTGCACACTTGCTTGAGGCGGATGATTTTAAACCACGCAAACAGGGCGAGCCCTTGGAGAACTGGATCATTGCGTCCAAGGCGCTTGAATACTGGCGGCGCTATCACGAGCCAGTTGGTGGTATGTTGCGCACCGAGATGCTGGACTACTGCCGCAAGACGAATGCGGGCACACATCAGAAAGAGCGTTTGCTGGAAGTCGTCGAGAACGTACAGCGGAATCACCGCTTAGTTGCCGTAGATGCACTCGCAGAGAAAGTAATCGACTACAAGAAAGAACGCATGAAAGCACAGTCGATTCAGACGCTTGTTGAATTGCACGAGCAAGGTAAGCTCACAGACGAGCGCTGGCTTGAACAGTGCTATGCGGCAATTGTGAACTTTGGAAGACTAGGCTATGAAGCGCATGATTATTTCGAGGGTTTGGAAGATCGTATCCTGCGGCGACGAATGGCGCGTGGGCGTAGGTTTCCCTACTTGATGATTGACCCGCTGGATGAGCTGATCCGGATTGTAGGCCGTGGGCATGTTGGTTTGTGGCTTGCGTATCTGAAGCGTGGTAAGTCGATTGCCCTGAATCACACGTCGCTTGCCTATATTTTGCAGGGCCTGAATGTACTGCATTTCACGCTAGAGGACCCAATCGACGAAGTAGAAAACCGTTTTGACAGTGCAATTACAAGCTTGCCGATTAAGTCACTTATCGAGCAGTCCGATAAAATACGGTTGCGTTTCGAGCGGTTCTTGCGGCTTGTGCGAAGCAGGTTGAAAATTATCGACGGGACAGAAGGCGGAATTTCTGTTTTACGGATCGAAGAAATCTGGGAGCGTGAGCGCAACCGTGGATTCACCGCCGACGTAGTTGTGATCGACTACGATGATGAAATCAAGCCGCCACGGAAGCAAGAAGAGCGCCGGTTCGAGTTTGCGGATATTTATAGGTCACTGAGGACCTTCGCTGCACAGAAGCAAGTCATTGTATGGACGGCCGCGCAGACTGGACGCAAGACGGAGAACATGAAAGTCATTACAGCTGCCGCGACTGCGGAGGATATTTCAAAGATTCGTAAAGCGACACTTGCTATCGGTATCGGAAAAGGCGATTGGGGCGAGAACTCCCGCTACTTGTACGTTGCTGCCCACAAATTCGACAAGATGCATGTTGGTTGCAATATCATGGGTGATTTTGGTAGTGGTATTTTTTACGACCGTGAAGCGACAATGCGCGAGCTGGACAGTGAAGCGGCGGCACGGCAGGAAGAGTTAGGTGAGGAGGTTTGAATATGAGCGAGAAACCTGTTGATCCCAAGATTCCACAGCATATCGTGGAAGACTTGGATTTGGTATTGGACCCGGCCGGTATTAATCTTCAGATGTGTCCTGACTGTGGCCATTCATTAGAAAACAACAAGCACGGATTCGATCAGAATGATGGCTGTATGGATGGTGACAAGCTGATCCATAGCGGTCGTTGTACCTACTGTAGGTTTTGCAATCTTCGTATCTTCGTGGGTGCGAAGGAGGTTTGAATTGGAAAAGATCGTAGCAACGCTGCGGAACACACCGAGAGAAAAGATCGACCTGATCTATGAGAATGACAAGCACTCGCATGATTACGGTTACCAGATTCGGCATATTTCACTAGACGTGAGGCATCACGTTCCTGTATTGAAGCCCCATGAATTCGTTGCACTGATTCGCGCCGGGCTAGAGGCTTTGGAAATCGAAACTGGTTTGATTAACTCTGTGCTCACGAGGGCAAACATCGTTCGATGAAAACGCCTGATGAAGCGACAATACTGAAGATGGCGCAGTGGCTTCACCATTGGCTAAGCGCCGCCCAAAACTCTCCGTGGGAAGAGGGTGAAGTCTGCGAGGACTGTATTCAAGCTGTACGGAAAGAACTGTTACCTATAATCGCGGAGTCACGGAAAGATGATTGAAGGCTTCCAAGAATTGTTGCACTTGCTGGACAGCCGAGGCGTACGCTATCGGCGCAACCTTTCGGACCCAGATGAATATGCTATTTGCTGCCCGTTCTGTTTTGAGACACGCTTTCGTTTTGGCTTCAATACCAGAAAAAATAAATACCACTGCTTCAACTGCGATACCGGCAGCAACGATGCACTCACTGACCTTGCAGAAGTATTGGATTTGGGTGTTCTGTCTGGGAAGGACGCGAACACACCAAGTGTCGAGGAGCGGAGGGTGTCAGGGCCACCTTCCCTCCCCGACGATTTTATGTTCCTTACAGACCCTCACAGTGACACACTGTTTCTCCGCGCCCGCAGTTATTTGCTAAACCGAGGCGTTTCGTATGGGCAGATTAAAGAAAAGAAAATTGGCGTGTCGTTTGTCGGGCGCTATGCCTACCGGATTATTTTTCCTGTTTACTATGGTAAGACGCTGAAAGGGCTTGTGGCTCGGGATTGCACGGGCAAGCAGGAGCCGAAGTACCTCAACTCGGTTGGAATGAAAGCAATTTACAATCTGCCGAAGAACAGGAACAAGAAAGCTGTATTGTGCGAGGGTGTGTTTGATTGTCTCGCACTAGAACGTAGCTTGCCGGAGAACTACGATGTGCTCGCACTGTTAGGGCACAGCATGACGGAGGAGCAAGAGCACCGTCTTGACCCCTACGAGAGTATAATTTTGTGGCCCGACGCGGACTTGGTTGGATTGCTGGGATTCTTTTCTGTCGGCAAGCAGCTTGCGCTGCATCACAACGTATGGGTTGTGCCTCCCTCTAGGATTGTGAAAGACGCCGCTGACATGACTCCTGCGATGCGTGAGGATTTGTGGATACAAAGGGCTCCGTTGACTGAGAGTTTAGAGTTACGACTGCGTGTGGGAGTGTCTTTGAATGACTGACAAAGTTGATACCCTAGTTTTAACTGATGCGAGGAATTTAATTTACAGGGCACATTGGGTGCACCGGCATTTGTCCAGCCGAGGGCGATGTACGAGCGTGTTGTATGGTGCTCTGAAAATGATTGCTGCTCTAGCAAAGCATATGCCGCAAAGTGCGTTCGTGTTCGTCTGGGACGGCCGTGGTGAAACATGGCGGCACGCAATTACGAATGGCACGTACAAGGGCCACCGTCAGGGTCCCCCGAATGAAGACATGGCCCCTGCATTTCCACAGATTCCTATTCTGCGAAAAGCATTATGCGAAGCAGGTTTTCGGGAGTTTGAATGTGACTGCCTCGAAGCGGACGATTTGATCGGCATTCTCGCGGAAGTTGCAATCAAGAAAAAGCTATTTGAGAATGTTGTGATCTATTCGACGGACAAAGACTTCTACCAGCTTGTTACGGATAAGGTGGGCGTTCTGCGCGGTTACGATAAGGATGCACCCGAGCATGTCATGTTCGAAGACGAAGTAGGAGAAGAAATAGGCATTCGCCCGCAAGAATGGGTCAAAGTAAAAGCACTGACTGGCGATCCGACCGACAACATACCGAAGATTGCCACAGGGCTAGGGCCGAAGACGGCAATCAAAATGATTCAGGCTGGACTTGATCCGTCATTTGAGGACTTCAAAAAGCACCAGTGGATCGTCAAGCAGAACTTTCAGACCCTCGGCAATATGTGGGGAAAGGTCCGCCGCAATTATTCGTTGTCGCAGATCGTATGCTCGGTGGACGATGTGCGGCTTCCTGAAGATGTGCGGAAAAATCTTAGTTGGGTTGCGGCAGACTTGACCCGTGAATCCTTTCTGCGAGAAAAAAGGAAATTGACTGACGAATCGTTTGCCACTTTTACGGAATGGCTCGCTGAGTACGAGTTGAACGAACTGATTGGGATGCGTCAAGAGTTGTGGAGGTTACCATAAGAACTGGATTTGCACAGGATTTTAACAGCTGTGAATTTCCTCCGAAAGAAGTGCTTGCAATTTGCATAAACACTGTTTCAAGATGCTGCGTATTTTGACGCTGTTAAATTCAGATCGTGGAGGAAATACATGCAATGCCCTGAACTTGAAAGCTACCTGCCGATGATTGCGCAGAAAGCGTTCCAGACATGGTGTAAACTTCCCTCACAGTACAAAGTTTGGCTCGACGTAGACGACCTGATTCAAGAGGGTGTTTTGTTCACTCGCTTTCATGTGTTCCCGCGCTACAAACCATCCGGTGGAAAGTTTACGACCTACCTATACGCAGCACTTGACCATTTCTATTACAGCATCGTGCATGACAAGTTTTATCAGAAGCGCACTGCCGAGATTGTTCCTATTGCGGATGTCGAGCACAAGCTGATTGAGAACGACGAAACTGAAAAGGCCTTGCACGCCGTGTCGAGTTTGCACCATATTCTTGCCGAAGCGTCCCCCCATCTTTTGAAGTGTCTGCATCAATGGATTTTTACGAGAGATGCTATTGTTTCCACTGGCCCACGATTTCGCGTTGCCCGAAAAGAGTTGCTAAAGATTGCCACGAAGTATCGTTTTGAGCGTGACGACTTTGCATACCTATTGCGACGGGAAACTTGGCGGAGAAGCTTCGAGCCGATACGCAAGAAGTATTGCGATCCTGTATCATGATTATGTGACTTCCAATAGTCCAGTGCTCGAATGCGTTTTGTGCCGGAACCGCTTTCGGGAGTCCGATGTGCGGACGTTGAGTTACTTCCCTTCGACGCGGGTGTGCCGTTCTTGCTACAAGCGTGGCCAAGACGCTCCTTATAGTGCTTGGTGCTTTGGCAAGCCTGTCATTGTAGGGCCGAACGGCCGAGTACTCGAATACGGGTATAACGAGAAAGCACGAGAATGCCGGGAAGAGTGTCCGGATAGAAAAATCTGTCCTATATTTCTTGCAGAGAAGTTTGGAGTTTCTGTGACGCAAATAGAATCACCGTTTAGTCAGACGCACAGCACGAGTGCCCGTAGCTGGATTGAAAAGCATGTGGTGCTGGCCAGATGAGTAAATTGAAACCCTATTATGGCCCGAAGAACGGCATAACTATTTATGGCGGCGATTGCAGAAAAGTTCTGCGGGGACTTGAACCTGAAAGCGTTCAATGTATTATCACGTCGCCGCCTTATTGGGGATTGCGGAAATATGCTGGCGAGCAGGAATTGGTGTGGGGTGGTGTTAAGGGATGCGAGCATAACTGGAAAAATGAAGATTCTAAATCAATGAGTGGGGGCGGATCGGCCAAACAACGATCTGTCCGTGGGAGCCATTTTGATCCCGGCACTTGTGGTACTTGTGGCACTTGTGGTGCTTGGCGCGGCGCATTCGGCCTTGAGCCGAAAATTAGCATGTACATCGAGCACACCGTCACGATCCTGCGTGAATTACGGCGTGTGCTGCGGAAGGATGGAGTTTTATTTTGGAATGTGGGTGACTCGTACTCTAGTGGTGGTAGAAATTCAACGGTTAAGGATTCACTCCGAAATAATAACGCTAAAGATTCAACGGCAATGCGTCCAAACGTAACGGATGAGATAAAACCCAAAGACCTCTGCCTGATTCCTTCTCGTGTGGCAATCGCGGCGCAATCAGATGGCTGGTATGTGCGCTCGATGATAATTTGGTCGAAGCCCAATCCCATGCCAGAAAGCGTAACCGACCGCCCGACCGACGCCTATGAGCACATCATCATGCTCACGAAGAGTTCCAAATACTTTTGGGACGCGGATTCTGTGTGCGAACCGGCTAGCGTTGGCTATCGTGGCATAGATTTTATGCCAACGTCTGAAAAAGATAAGCAATCATTTGGTAGAGAGAAAGCAACTGGCGCGAGCATGAACAACAGGACTAGAGATGTTCGCAATGTCCGCAATGTCTGGACGTTCCCCACGCAGCCGTATTCCGAAGCCCACTTCGCAGGATTCCCGGAGAAATTACCGAGATTATGCATTTTGGCTGCAACTAGCGAGAAAGGTGCCTGTGCGAAATGTGGCACACCTTGGGAGCGTGTGACAAAAACATCCCGGTCTGGAAATCCACTGTCTCATGTCGGAGATACGAAAAACGCGGCGATGTATGTTGTTGAAGGAAACCAGCTAGGCCCGGGAGTGGTACGCGGTTCTGAGACAATCGGCTGGCGGCCGACCTGTTCATGTCGAGGCCAGCATGCAGTACCTTGCATAGTTCTTGATCCATTTGTGGGAAGTGGCACAGTTTGCCGTGTGGCCAAAGCCTTATCCCGCGACGCTATTGGTATTGATCTTGCACCTAGTTACTGTGAGATGGCCGTGTCGCGTTTTGCCCGCTGCAAGACTGCCCGCAAGCTGGTGTCAAAGGGATTTAAGGGCCTATTTGAATTGTGATCGAGGTGAATGATGCGAGAGTTTTCTGTTGACAGCAAGAAACTGCTGGAGATCGTGCGCGTTGTCGATTTAGTGCCAAGTGTGACTGGATTTCCTAGCTCCACATTCATCCGCTTGGACCTCTCGATAAATTATAGGTTGGGCCTTGCGTTGGCGGCGGAAGTGTGTGGCGATGTGCATGTAAAACTTGATGTCGGCGAAATAGGCGGACCCGTGTTGTTCTGCGCCCGTAGTCTATTATTTCCGTTTCTGAATGTTGCGGCTGTAACGAAGTCGGAGAAGCCCTTTGTGTTTACGATTAACAAGGGCCAGTTGCGTGTGCAGCAAGGGAGAAGAAAAGCGGTATTCGACTGTGCCGATACTGGTGTTGGATATCATGCCGCTGGGTCACTTGAGGGCAAGCATACTGTGCTTGAACTGTCTGAGGGTGTGCTTGAAGCAATGAAAGTTGTGTCGAGTTGTGCGACCGCCGATACAACAGTACCGGAACTCAACTGTGTCTACTTGCGGCGCAATGGATCGGGTGTAGAGTTTTACGGTTCGAACCAACTACTGGCAATCCGCATGAGTGAGAAAGTCAAAGCACAGATGCCTGACACGCTTGCCGTCCCGTTATCCCTTGTGCCACATCTTGCTGCCGAAGGCATCAAGGAAATCCTCTTATACGAGAAAACGTTCGCGCTTAAGTTTTCCTGTGGCACTATCTGGCAGCCTATTTCTATTAAAGCACAGAAGGGTTTTCCACATGAGAAAATCGACGTACTGATTAAGACTGGCCTGAAGTGTGAAAAGCGTTTTAGTGTTCAGGCAAAGCGTTTTAGCACGATAGCCGATAGATTCGGCCTGTATCTTGCGTCCGCGAAGAAAGACGAATGGCTCGTAGCAATCAAAGCTGACGAGGGTGCTACGGAGATTCAAATGGAAGCGAAGCTGCCCCAAGGCGTATTTCGTGACCGCCTTCGTGTAGAAGAGCCTGTAAAGAAAGCGTTCGTGCTCGACTGGCCGCTAGACTTGTTGCTGCCGCTGTTTACATATCTTGGCAAGCAGAAAGACTGTGTGCTCGATGTGCATTTTGGTGACGACACGCCGTACTTGCTGACAACCGGCAAACTTTCCATTGTCGTAGATCGACGAAAGTAGCAATGGCTGAGCATCACTCTTTATTGTGGCCAGATGCGGGGCCAATCGAACGCGGCAAGAAATCGAAGAACCCACGATTGCATCTGCGCGGTTGCAAATACTGCCCGCTGAATGAAGTCAAGGGCATCCAGAAAATCAAGGGTACAGTAGAAGGTAAAGATATATTCGTGTGGGCGCAATCTCCCGGTCCTCAAGAGAACCTAGAGGGCATAGAACTCTGGGGCAAAAGTGGACAGTGGTTTTGGGCACGTATGAAACAGGTGGGTTTGAGGCGTGAGCAGTGTGACATACAAAATGTTCAACGCTGTTTTCCGGCTGACCGTAAAGACGGCCAGTTGCACATGCGTGATCCGTCAAAGGAAGAACTGTTTTGCTGTTCGCTCTACACTGACCGAGCAATAGCGAAGTCCAAAGCGAAAGTTCATATCGTTCTCGGAAAGGTTGCCGCAAAGCAATTGTTTGGGAATAAATATCATGGTGACAAGATATTCTGGTCCGATAAGCTGAATGGCCGTGTGGTTGTGCTCGACCATCCTGCCTACTTCCTTAGGGGTGTGGCACCACAAGCTAAGTATCATGCGTTCGATGCGGGTCTGAAAGCTGCCGCAAGATTTGCAAAAGAAAAAGGTGGGAAATTCAGTTACCTAGAGGAGCAGGACTACAAGGGTATCACGACGGTTCACGACTCGATAGAAACAAAGCATGAGATTCAGGAGGCTGCGAAGAAAGTGCGTGTAGCGGTTGATCTTGAGGACGGCGAAGTAGATGGCAAGCGTGTTGCACTTTCTTGGGCGTTCTCGATTCGACCAGGTTGGGCTAGGGTATATCTGGCCGACCATGAAGAACGCAAAAAACTGGACCCAATTACCCGTGCTGCACTTCGTAGCGATGTCAAGGAACTGCTTACAGACAAGAATATTAGGAAGTCTTTGCAGCACGGTTCCTATGATTTGAATAAGAACCCTAGTTTGCTTGGCTATGAGATTGAGGGCTACGACTACGATACGAACTATGCGGAATACTTTCGCTATCCTGGTCGCCGTTCGTATGCTCTTGCTGAGATAGCCGCTGTCCGCTTCCCTGAATTTACAGGCTTCAAGGAAGTTGTCATGCCTGAGGCAGCACCAGAAGGGATGACATACGACGCTGCAACGAAAGCAGGGAAACTTGATTTCTCGAAAGTCCCGTGGAAACGGTTGGTGCTGAGAAATGCAGCCGATGCTGACTTGACGAAGCGCATTGAAGTTAGCACGAAGAAAGAGATTAGTCTGCCACTGTTGCACGTCTACATGGATGCCGCGTTTACGCTGGACCGTATGGAGAAGAACGGTCCGTGGTTCGATGCGAAGCAATGTGACTTGTTGGGTGAGATTTATCCGGCACGCCTGAAACGCCAAAAAGAAGAGTTACAAATAATGGCGGGTGATCCAAATTTCAATCCAGGGTCGCCTCTGCAAGTATCTAAGGTTTTGTATGGGAAGTTAAAGCTGCCTGTTCTAGGTAAAAAAGTAACGACTGGCCATGCCACGTTGGAAGCATTAGACCACTACCACGAAATGCCCAAGAAAATTATTGCATATCGGTCTGATAGTAAACTGGAATCGACATATCGAATGGCGTTCAAGAATTGTGCAGCTGCACATGGTGGTAGGCTCTTTACAAAATTCTGGCTCACAGGCACTAAGACAGGTAGATTGTCCTCTGGTGGTAGTCGTGAAGGAGAAGAATTCCTGACCGTGAATTTGCAGAACATCGTAGGCGACCAGCATGTGGAAAATATGCTCGTGAGTGATTTGCACTGGCGGGAACTGTATGACGCCTGGAAAGAACATACCTCAGACGAATGGTACAAACCTTTTCTTGATTATTACGTCTATCTGAAATTCGACTATGCGCAGAACGAGTTGCGCTTCCTCGCACAGACATCAGGAGATGAATCGCTGATTGAGACGTTTCGTAGCGGCAAAGACATTCACTGTGAAGTCGGGCATGAGTTGACCGGCTGGCCGAGGGAACTGATTGCGAAAGACCGCGACAAGCGTACAACGATTAAGGGCTTTCATTTTGGACTGATTTATGGGCTTACTGCTGAGGGTATTGTCACGCGGCTGTTGCGTGAGGGCGTGAGTAAAACGATTGCAAACGTCAAGGCGGTTTCAGAAATGCTTGCTCGTTACTTCAAGCGTTATGCGAGGGTGAAAGCGTTCATCGACCGTATGCGGAGAATGGCCGAAGAGAAAAGCTACGTCGAGAATATTCTAGGCTTCCGTTGTCCTATTGATGTGAATGCGGACACAGGTGGCTACTGGGAAAATCTTGCAGTAAATGCCCCTATCCAAGGTGGGGCACATCAGGTATTACTAATCTGTCTTGCGTTGCTGCACAGAGAGCCCGAGAAATACAAGTTGATCCGTACGCCTGAATCCGAGAATCATGATGCTGTGTCTATTCGTGTTCGTCTGCGCCGGTTGTTTGAAGGGCGTGCTGTTATCAAGCAGCTTGCGGAGCACGACGTAATCGACACGCTCAAAAAAGATTTCAAGCTGGACTGGCGCGTGCCGTTCAAGGCTGATATTAAAGCTGGTTTCCGTTACGGCGTGATGGTGGACATAGAAGAGGGTATGCAGTTAGGTCAGTTTCTTGAAAACTGGTGTGTCGAGAACCAGAAGTGCCAGCGTGAGTTGTGGAAAGAAATCCGCTCCGTGCGTGGTGCCCAGTGAAGCCCTACTACAACAAGAATGGTATTCAGATATTCTTGGGTGATTGTAGGAAAGTGTTGCAGCAGATTGGTTCTGTGGATTGTGTGCTTACGGACCCACCGTTTGGGATCTCCTTCGACCGTGCAACATGGACGGACTCACCAGAACAGTATGAAGCTTTTATGCTTAGTGTAATATCTCTTTGCGAGAAGTTGTGTCCAACGGGAGTTAAAGCGTTTTGGCAGGCTCTACCAAATTGTACAAAGTGGCACCGTTGGTTTTCTCCGCATGACTATAGAATTTTTTCCGCATGCAAAGGTTTTGTGCAGTTCCGACCGACCGCTGTCCAGTGGAGCTGGGACCCGATTGTTTGGTGGGGGGATTGTCCTGGGAAGCCGGACACACGCCGTAAGGATTACTTCGTGCAGAAGCTTGCACCATTTGGTGCTAACCGTCTAAAGATTGAGCATCCATCTGCCAAACCGATGGAGTTGACACAATACCTAATTTCTATTTTTACTTTAGAAGGACAATTGCTTTGTGATCCTTTCATGGGTAGTGGTACAACTTTGGTTGCTGCTAAGAAGTTGGGTCGTAAGGCAATCGGTATCGAGCTTGAAGAGAAATATTGCAAAGTAGCAATTGCTCGATTAGATCATTCAGAAGAAACGCGGAGACACAAACAGTTTAGTGGACTTTTCTAGTAATACGAATCCTGTATCATGTTTATTGAGACATGAAAAACAAATCTAATCTTGACGAAATTCTGAACGAGCCTGTGGATGTCTCCGCGCTGATTGAGAAGCTGGACTTCAGCGAAGAGAATATCATTGCGGCGAACCGCGAACAGGCCGCTTTGTTTCTTGAGGCTTCACGCTACCGTGTCAAGAAAATGCGCGGCCGAATTCAGGCAGAATCCAGCCTAGATGCTGAGAAAGCTAAAGCATCTTTATTTTTCCGTATCAAGAGAGCGGCCAAGAGTGGCATTACCGAGGGCTATATCAAGGACAGGGTGGCAACGGACAAAGGTGTGCAGGAAGCCCGCATGAAATATGAGAAATCTCTGGTGCATGAAGAATGGTCGAAATTATTCCTAGAAGCCTACCGCCAACGTGGTCATGCAATCAAGACTCTAGCTGAATTGCTCGGTGCGGAAGCGAACGCGCAAGCTAGGCTCGCCCGCAAAGAGTTAGAAGTCGTTGGTTTCGAGAATTTGAAAGAGCAAGTAAGAAAACGCTACCCAGGGCGCAAGGAGGAATAGGGCTATGTTGAAACTCGAAGGTTTTATCGCCATCAATTTGCTGTTGTTTATGGTGCTGTTCAGTTTTGTCGTACAGTCTCTCAGCAAGCAAGTGGCTGTGGTGCTGTGCGTTTTTGTAGAGAGGTATTTCGAATCTAAAAAGCAATATCTAATGGAAATGTCGAAACTCGATGTTCCCATTGGGGTAAGCAAGTTCAACTAACCTACCGGAGGCGATGATGGCAAAAAATGAAGTTGAGCAGGATTGGCGGGAAGAAGCGGGAAGACGTTTGAAAGAGAAACAGTCAAAGGGGAGATTCAAGCTCCCTGAAGGGGAAACGACGATTCGCATACTGCCACGTATTGGCAGCAAGAAAAGTCAGACGCCTTTTTTTGAGTATCTCGTGCACAGGGAAGTCGGCCCAAACAAGCGTTTCGTGCGCTGTGGCAAGACGATGCACCAAGACGGTGACTGTTGGCTGTGCGACAAGAAGATTCCTGATTTGCAAGGCGGTGACTCGGCAAAGCAAAAGCGGGCAGCTGCGTTGCAAGCGAAAGAACAATTTGTCGTGCAGGTTGCTACTGTCGATCCCGATTCTGGCAAGATGCAGGGCCCTTTTCTGTGGGCCGTTCCCACCGGTGGTGCACGTTCGCTGTCCGCACGTTTGCTTGGTGTGCTGAAGAGCACGAAGCGCGATTATGTCGATCCTGAAAAGGGCTACAATCTTACGATTGAGCGCACAGGGATGACTATGACAGATACGGTCTACGGCCAACCTACTCCCGATGAAGAGTCCTCGGCGATTTCCGATAAAGTGCTGAAGAGGGCAAAGCCATTTTCTGAATATGTGCCTTCGTATTCAGAAGAACAGCAGAAGGCCGCGTATTTCGGGCGTGACGAGGAAGCTGAGGCCGAGGAAGATGAAACCCGTCCCGCCGAGGAAGACGAAACCGAGGAGGATGAAGCGCCCAAGGGTAAGAAGAAACCTGTCGAGGATGAGGACGAAGAAGAAACACCAAAACCTAAGGGTAAGAAGAAACCAGTTGATGAAGACGAGCCAGAACCCGACGAGGATGAAGAAGAAACTCCAAAGAGTAAGGGTAAGAAGAAGCCCGTTGACGAAGATGATGAACCCGAGGAGGACGAACGGCCGAAGGGCAAGAAGAAACCTGTCGAGGACGAAGACGAAACTGAACCTGTGGAAGAGGACGAAGAGGAAGTTCCAAAGAGTAAGGGCAAAAAGAAGCCTACGGAGGACGAGGATGAACCAGAAGAAGATGAGCCAGCACCCAGTAAAAAAGGTAAAAAGAAAGTCGAAGAAGACGACGAAGAAGAGCGCCCCAAAAGTAAGAAAAAGCCCGTTGAAGACGACGACGACTAACGAGGATCAACTGGGCTTTCTGTTTGACCCTGAAGATTTAGATGAAAGGACTCTGGACTAGTTGAGCGATGGTAAAACCAGCCACAAAACCGAAAAGTACCGATGCTGAGATGAAAGAAATCCGGCGTAAGCTCGGGTTTTTGACATTCGACGCTCAACCTCGGGAATGGCTTGACACAGGCAGCCGTATGCTGAACGCAGTGCTTGGTTCGGAAGAAAAAGGTATTGCGTACGGTAAAATGATTGAACTGTTCGGGCCAGAGTCCAATGGCAAAACGCTTTTTGGTTTGTTGTTGGCGGGTTTAGCACAAGCTGACGATGCACAAGTCGCATGGGTAGACATTGAGAACAGCCTTGACAGGCCTTGGGCAGAAAGCCAAGGTATCGACTGGTCAAGGCTGTTCCATTTCTACCCTAAACTTATACAGAAAAGTAAAAAAGAAAAGCCCCGCTTGCAGACCGCAGAAGAGCTGTGCGATGAAGTCGAATTGTGGATGGAACGCCGTCATGCAGAAGGGCTGAATAAGCTCTTCATCATTATAGATTCCGTGACTGCGATGCTTGTCGAAGACGAAGCTGTTGCCGGGAACACGGAAGCGAACATGCGATCAAAGATGGGCCTTTCCTCGTTTCTTTCTAGGTTGTGCCGCCGTTGGGTAGCACTCGCGCAGGTGTATTCGGCAGCGATTCTTTTCATCAACCAAATTCGATTGTCACCTATTGCATGGGGAAATCCCGAAGTCACTCCTGGCGGTAAAGCACTGAAATTTTACTGTTCGATCCGTGCCAGCGTTCGCAGAGTTAAGGGGGGCAAGTTATTGCAAAAGGGTCGCATGATTGGTCTTAAAGGTATCATTAAAAATATGAAGAATAAGGCAGGGGAAGGTTCACTTGAAGGCTACGAGTGTGGATTCAAGGCTTATTTTCTTCGTAATGACTGGCGCTTTTTGAATGCCAAGAAACTGAAAAAGGATTCTGAGGAAGGGGGCGAAGAGGGATGAAGCTTCCAAAGCTTCTGATTCGTCTCAATCCTGATGCCCGGTGTGTTCGCTGCGGTCAGAGTGGTTACGTTGGGGAGAAATGTCAATTGTGCCTTGGATGCCTTAATATTTCTTTACTTCTCTACGCACAGCAGAAAAGAAAAGAGGGACCAAAATGATCGGTAATGGTGATATCCAGCAAGTATTCAAAACCCACGAAACAAAGTATCAGCAGCGTGCGATAGAGAAAGATTGGAAGTGGACGTGTGCGTGTGGCCAAGATAAAGTGCTTGAATCACGTGCTGCTTGTAATAACGAGACACACAACCACTGGGCCGCGAAGGTTACTGAATTGCTGCCAACTGAAGACAATGTGCAACCTGATGTGGCCGAAGATCAGGAAGCTCCATTTATTCCAAGGGACCTTAGCATCCTAAGTTTCCTGCTTCGGGAAGTCGATTGCGACCGCATGACGATGCCACAAGCACGCGCAGAAATAGGCAGATGGTTTCATGGGCAAGCTTGGCCACAAATCAAAGAGCCTGGCCGTGTGCGAATCCGCAGGCTCAAGCAGATTTCGGATGCAATTGCCGAGGAGTTTTCGACTTTGTTGGGGGCCCAGCCATGATAGACACAGATTTTCCCATGCCTAAATATTATGTTGTAACTACTTTGTCGTCCACTACATCAGAGCGCTTTCAAACTTGGAAGTACATGATCCGTAGTTACGAACATGGCAAACTGGTATTAGAAACTGTCCATGCAAGTGAAATTAGCCTTGACGTGGAATGTCACGCTTTGGAATCAAGAGGATTTGTGCACTGGGAGGAAAATGCCTAACCAAGTTTTGTCCCTCAGTTTTCGTCCGAAGTCTCTTGACGAGCTTATTGGTCAACGCCACATGGTGCGGCTGATTCGCTCACACATACAATCTGGTCGTGTGCCGGCCGCATGGCTTTTTAGTGGTAGTTCTGGAGCGGGGAAAACCACAACTGCGAGAATCCTAGCACTCGCATTGCAATGCAAGCATCAAGAAGTGTTTGGTGCATTGTGCGAGCGGTGTCAAGAGTTACGCCCGCAGTATGACATTATTGAAATCAATTCCGCCGAAGCGTCTGGTGTAGATGAGACTGAGGCAGCGATTGCTGGGGCATTTTACAATCCAAAACCACCCTCACTATGCCGAGTGTATATCTTTGATGAAGCGCAAAACCTCAGCAAAGCCTCACAGTCGGCATTGCTTAAGTATTTCGAGGATAGTCCAAAAAGCACTGTCTGGATCATCTGTACGACTGAGCCGGGAAAGATATTGCGAACGCTGCGCAGACGGTGTTTGGCTTATGCAATTCCCGACCTGAGCATGAAAGGATTAGCGCGTCTAGTTGTGCGTTCAATGGAGTTTGCCGGGGTGAAAGACAAGGCCGCAGAACCTTTGGTAGAAGCGCTGCTCGAAGCAGGTGTATGCAGTCCTGGTTTTGTTGTGATGGCTGTGGAAAAGTATCTTGCTGGAGAAGAACCAGAACGCGCCGCACAGATTGGTCAAGATTCAGCACTCGATACTCTGAGCATTTGCAGGGCGGTCGTCAAAGGTGACTGGGATAGTGTGCGTCACACAATGTTTGCTGCGAGTCCAGAAGATGCGATTGTTGTGCGAGCGGCGGTTGGTGGTTACCTCAAAGCAATGCTTTTAGGTTCTAGTTCGGGCAATCGAGCAAAAGTTGTAGCTGACGGCATACGAGAGCTTGCTTTATTGTCTACCCGTGAAGAAGGATTACAGCTTTCAGGTACAGTTGCTACGCTCTATCAGTTATGCAGACATTTCAATGGTGCGAAATGATTTACCTTGCTAGTCCCTACTCGCACAAAGACCCAGAAGTGATGTTGGATCGTTTTCGGAGGGTCTGTGTTGTGGCGGGAAGATTGATGGAAATTGGGGAAATTGTGTTTTCTCCTATTGCCCACACGCATCCAATAGCGCTGGCGTGTGGACTTTCACGGGGCTTTGATTACTGGAAACGATTCGACGAAGAATTTATTTCAGTTTCTCATAAATTAGTGGTCGTAACAATGCAAGGCTGGCGTGAATCATTGGGCGTTCAGGCCGAGATTAAGATTGCTGTGGAACTTGGTAAGCGTGTGCTCTTTATTGAGGAGTACGGCAGTTACTACACAGAAGTGCCCGGCGGAAGCGATTGAACATGAGAAACAATGCTCTAGGATGCCGTTTTGAGTGTGTTTCCCGTTGATTTAAGACACGATCTAGTGTTTCTAGTGGTTTGATAGCATGGACGAGCCAAAAGCACGGGAAATCGAAAAGTGGGGTTTTATGAGAGGACGAGTTTTTCTCCACCAGCTTCTACGTGGCAACAGGAAATTTACATACTTCATTGCTGGGAACTTTTTCTATGGTTTGACGCATAGAGAGTGCCGTCAATGTGGCAAGCGCAAAGGATTCAACGGACACGCCCGCTGCTATTCGTGCCAATGGTTTAATCTTACGAAGGCCTTATCTGAAGATGAAACCGACGAATGAGGCTATTATTCCTATCGGATGTGCAGGCGGATTTTGAATCCCTAGATTTGTGCGAACAAATGGCCGAGGAAGTGTTGGAAATCTGCCGTGAGCGTTCGCTGGAAGGGTTCGTAGTAGCTGGAGACCTCAAGCGTGTTTACAATCCCGCAGACCTTCGTGTTGTCCATTTCTGGATGAACTTTATCAGTCGTGCGAAGCGGGCCGATCTGCGGGTAATTCTTGTGCTAGGTAATCATGATCGTATCGGGATGTATGTTGAAGCTCAGAATTGGTTTCCGATCTTGCGCGAAGCTGGTGCCGAGATTGTCCACAAAGGGCCGAAGCGTATCAATGTCAAAAATGGAGAGCTGTACTGCCTTCCGTTTACGTCCAGCGCAGAGACAACAAGAAAATGGTCGAGTGAGTTGAAGGACTTGACGTATAGCGATGCGAATTGTGTGCTTGTCTTTCACCAAGATATTTCAGGCTGTGCATACAATGTGCTAGGTCAACAATCTGAAGGTAAGCTCAAAGTGCATGATCTGTTTCCATCGAGCTACAACTACTGTCTCGGCGGCCATGTGCATTTGCGGCAGAAACTTGCCGATAATGTTTGGTACATCGGCAATCCATTCTGTTCCGACTGGGGCGAGGCGAACCAACATAAGGGCTACCTAGTTCTTGAGGGCAAAAAGTTGGATTTAGTTCCATCGGCAATACCTGGTTGGTACGATCCTTCGTGGCCGCGCTTCCCAAAAAACAATAAGAACTGGAAGGGTTGTAGGATTCGCGTGCATGTTCCTATCGAGATCGGCAAAAATTATGTGACTGCATTAGACAAAGCGAAACGGGAGGCGGAGCACAAATATGCGGGTGCCCTTGTTTACACGGTCGCAGAATTCAAAGAGAGTGAAACAGCAGCGATCAAGGTCAAGTTGTCCGACTCCGATGCCGTCAAAATCGAGCACTACGTCCAAGAAACCCTCCCAGAACAACTTGAGCGGCACCATAGAGCAATCGTCACTTACTTGCTCTACAAGCTCGCTAAAGCAACAGAAGGATTAGGACTGCGTACGGACGGGGGTGCCAGGTTTCTTTCTGCAAGAGGGGAGCGATTTCTTAGTTTTGAAAAATTGGAGTTTGATTTCGCACAACCAGGTTTAAGGTCAATCGTGGGCCAGAACAAAGATTGGCTTGGGAGGAGCAATGGAAGTGGTAAGACAAATTCCATTCAGCTCATTCCCGTAGCTATGTTTGGCATGACATTCAAAGGGCAGAAGCACGATAGTTGGGCATTGTGGTCGTCAACGAAGACTGCCTCTGTAGAAGTGCGATTTGAAGACTCCCGTGGGCGGGTAATTAAAGTCGTGCGTACGAGACGGCCTGCCGCATTACGCTTATTTGTCGATGGCAAAGAGCAGTCCAGCGGAATGCAATCGTCCGCGCAGACAGCAACACAGGGGATGATCGAACGGTTGTCTGGATTTACGTGGCAGACCCTTGCGAATGCTGTTTATATCGACCAGCAGCAAGTGAATACATTTTTATCGGGAACGGCATCCGAGCAGAAACGCATCTTGGAGCGTTTCCAGAACCTAGAACGCTTCACAAAAGCGCTGGAAGAGGTCACGCGTGATACCAAGGAGAAATCCTCCGCACTCGTTGAGGCGGAAAGTGAGAAATCATCTGTTATTGCATCTCTTAATGCATTCGAGGGGATGTTGGAGCAGGAACCTGCTGACAACAGTGCGTATGAATCCTCCCGGAAAGAGTTTCATAAAGCGAAAGCGCGGTACGAGGTTCTTGCGGCAAAAGACCTTACGCGCTTAAAGCGGGAACATGAATCTTATGAAACACAAGCTATTGGAATTGTTGAGCGTGCGAAAGCTGCACAGCAAAACTTGGCGGACGCATTCGCACAGCGGACAGTCATTTCTTCCAAGCTCATGCAGATTCGCAAAGTAGAGGGTAAAACTAAATGCCCAATGTGCTTGCAAGAGGTCGATGCGGGGAGCCTCATTGCCCATATCAAAGAGGCGGAACTTGAACTTGGCAATGCGAACCGGAAGATTAGTATTGGGCAAAAACTGTGTAGCGATGCTGACGATGCGTTGTTGTTTAACAATAAAGCCATGCGGCGAACTGAGAATACGATTGCAATGTATGATTCTGAGCGTGACACGGCTAAGTCCGAACTCGATAGATGGAAAAGGGTGATGCTTTCCGACAAGCTGCACGAGCAAGAAAGTGTTGGTCGCAGACGCAAGCTCGAACGTAAGATCAAGCATGCGAAGCGCAACGTAAAGTTTTGGACGAGGCAAATGGAGATACTCACCGAAGAGAAAGCGCTGCTTGACTACTGTGTGACAACATTTTCCAGGGACGGCGTGCCCGCTTTCTTGAATGCACAGATTTGTCCTGCGCTGAACCGAGCGGCGGAGCACTATGCCGATATTTTTACAGGGAAAGAGATTCAAGTGCGTTTTTCTATGCATGAGTCCGATTTTAATGTTGAGGTAATCAACGTGCATGGCGGTCAGGGGCTTGGCGATCAGTCTACAGGAGAGAAGAAAATGGCCGCGCTTATTGCTAGTTTCGCATTGCGGGCGATTGCACCTAAGTGTAATCTGCTTGTGCTGGACGAGCCTGCTGACGGACTAGATTCTGTGAATGCAAAGGCTTTTGCGTCAGGGCTTAAGAAATTGAAAGACCAGTTAGGTACGGTTTTGTTGACCTCACATAACCCAATTATTGTTGGTGAGCTATCTGGCGAATCAAGCATCATTGTGGAAAAGCATGAGGGTATCAGTCGAATCCTGTAAAATGGTATTGGAGGTCATAGTATGTATGTAGTCGTCGTAGGAAGCCGTGAGTGGCAGGGCGAGCAGGCGGAATTGCAAGTAAACAGCCTGCTTGACGAACTCAGCGATAAATATTCAGGTGCTGTGATTGTTACGTCCAGCACAGACAAGGGTGTAGGCGGCATCGTACGCATGCGCTGCTTGAAGGATAAAGAGCGTTTTCAGCTTGTGGATATTCATGTGCGGGTGTTTGCCCAGTTACCACGGGCGAAACTGGCCCAAGTATTCTTTGCCAGAAATGCGGCTCTTGCTGAACTAGGAGAAGAGTTTCATGTATTTGTGGACCACAACCGTAAAGGTGCATTCGAGGACCTGATTGAAAAGCTGCACGCCGCAGAGCACCAGCGGCCGTTGTATGAGCACTTGTGGCAAGACTGATTTGACAGTTTTGTGTGAATATTGTATATTTACTCTAACATGAACGATACAAAAGAACTCGATTTTATTGGGACGCCTGAACCCGAGAGATGGGCTGTCTACGCAAAGGACAGCTATTTTATTCTTGGTCATGTCGCTTGGTCCGAGAGTAAAAAGGCGTTCGACTATTTTCCGAATACGAATGGGAAGATGATGAAGATTACGCAGCAGGAAGTCACCCGAAACGAACTGTTGCAATTTTGTGGTGAACAGACAGAGATTAGGCTGAAACAGGTGCAGGATACGGGGGGAGGATCACAATGAATCCAGCGCTGAAACCGACAGCCGAACAGCGGGAATTTGCAGACTTCTTGAATGAGCCAGAGGTATTAGCTGCAATAGGTAAAGACTCGTTCACAGCTGTTGGTGTACTCAAACTTATGAAGATGGCCTTCTATGCCCGCGAATCGTCCCTCGTCAAAGCGGCAGAGGCCAAGGTAGCCGAGGCGGAGTTGGATGGGCGCATCGAGGAGCTAGAGCGATCCTCGACACTGACTCAGGTAAATTTTCCTGAACGCTGGCCCGATCTGTATGGACGCATTGAGCGTCTCAAGGCCGAACGCGCAGCCGTCGCCAGGACGAAGGAGAAATCATGACCGAAAACGAATATTCGTATTCCGATAGCATCGGTGCAAACGTCGTGACCGAAAGATGGGTGAAGCTATCTGCCGTGATGAAAGCTCTCGATCCATCCAACAACCGCGATCAGAAGCTGGAGAACATGCGCGCGCTGATCGCCAACGCCATCCCGCTTCCCTCGCCTGTGTCCGACGAGGCTCATTTTACGGAACGCGAAGAAGCAGTTCTATCCGAGTTGATGGTCGAGTTTGATATAAGCAGACTTGCCGTGCTTCGTCAGGGATTGCGCCTATCTCAATTGGGCATGGAAGGTAAATTGGTATTTAAGGACGAAGAAACTAAGAACAAATTGTCACCGGATACTATCAAGGCTCAGACAAAACTGGATACGCCGCCTGTGTCCGACGAGCGGCGCAAGGAGATTGAAGAGTGTCTTGAGAAAGGGCGAGCAAGAGGATATTTTGCGGTCACTGAAGTAGAGGAAATCGTCAACAAGTTCTGGCCGAAGGGAGGCGAGTGATGCCTTGGTTACTGCTGACGTGGTATGCATTCGCACTCTGGTTTATCCAAGAATATCGGGCTATCAGGAAGGGAGGTGACAATGGCGAGTGAAGCTGCGGAGAAGTGGTACGAGGAGCAATTTGGTCCCACAGTTCTGAATAACCGAGACGAGATATTGCAGGGCTTCGACGCCGGAACAGCATCGCAGCGAGAAGTCATGGCGTGTGGGCATCCGAAGGCGTGTCTATCTATGGTCGATACTAGCAAGACGGCATTAGTTCAGCCAGACGAGGGAGACGAGCTTCAAATGCGCTGCACCGTCTGCGAGGAAGTACGAAGCCGGCACGATGTTATGGGGGAAATGGCCGAGGAAGTGCGGGGACTTTGGGGATGGTATGAATACATCGTCCGACACGGGAGCCGGGCACGGTGAAGCCGGAACCGAAGCGAGATTGAAATTGCCGACAGTGAGGCATCGTCGGATCGAGGATGGCTCTAACTCGGCATAAGCAGGGGAAACGTGGTGCTGGTTGCACACTACCCGAGGGTCCCGACTAGCACCACGACCCTGTTACGGATGGAATGAAATGAGGACGACATGCGAATCAACTGGACTGCTGTCGGGATGATCGCAATCGTTGCGGTCGTGTGCGCCAGCGTGATCGCGCTTGGATGGAGAGTTGTGTGGGTGATTATAAGGGAGGTACGGTGATGCTGGGGATACTGGAACTGTTGAGTGTGGAAGATTAAAAAACCATAAAAACAACTTAGTGCGAGTACAAAATTATGATTGGGCTTCTATTGTAATAGCGTGTCGTTACTTGGGCGGGACGTGCGGGAAATTATTGATAAAGTAGGTAAGACTTAAAACCAATGCAGCGTTGAGGGTTTATGCCAAAGTTAGTTAAATACGCAGCCATTCAAGAAGCTTTCGAGACGAATCCCGAAGAATTCAAGCAGGCTGTCTATGATGCCACGGACAATGCGGCCGCTAGTGCGTCGGCAGACCTGTATGACCTAGCAACGATAAGTGCGGGCCTCTTGAGAGATTGGAATGAAGCCCTCGATGCACTGCGTAAAGATGACCTGAATCCTAATGTGATGTCATCACCACGAAATGCTATAGCGGCACGTTTGCAGTCTATACTCTCGTTACATGCAAATGAAGTTTCAACGCCAGGCAGATATGAAGTCCAATTCGACTCACACGATCTAGCAGGCTGGATCAAGTTAGAGTGGCGGCGGCTTTTCAGACCTGACCTACATCCGTGGGTATTCCCTTCTCCTGCCCCAGAAATAATTAGCGACCAGGCTGTTGTTGCTCTATTCGCAGATTGGGGGACAGGACTGTACGGTGCACCTGTAATTTCCCGTTCGATTGAAGCGCTTCCACGCTGCGATGTATCTTTACATTTAGGTGACACTTATTATTCTGGTGCACCTGATGAAATTGCTACTCGGTTGATTGCCGATTGGCCGAAGCGTGCAGGGACAGTCAATCGTACGTTAAATGGTAATCACGATATGTATTCCGGAGGGCAAGGTTATTTTGACGCTCTTGAAACATTCTTCAAGCAGTCGGCAAGCTGCTTTGCAATGCAGAACGCAAACTGGATTCTTGTGTGCCTTGATACGGCGTACAAGGACGCTGATTTATTTGGAAGTCAGGTGGCATGGCTTACATCCATTGTTCAAGCGGCAGGAACACGCAAGCTGATTTTGTTTTCACACTACCAGCCATTTTCATATTTTGAATCGCAGGGGCCGAAACTACAGAAGGCCCTGTCGAATCTTTTGAACACACAGCGGATTCATGCATGGTTTTGGGGACACGAGCACAGGTTAGTGTTATACGAGCCGCATTCACGATGGGGTTTCAAAGGTCGCTGTATAGGTAATGGAGGATTTCCTAATTTCAGAGACAAGCTCGATACTTCTCCCAGTGCTTCCTACGAATTCGTGAATCTCAAACAGCAAGCGCTTGAAGTTCCAGCAGCAAAAGTTCTTGATGGTCCTAATCCCTGGATTACAGAAGACCCGCAGAAGTATAGCCCACATGGATTTGTTCTTTTAGAATTTGATGGGCCGAATGCATTTGAAACCTACAAGCTTGCTGATAGTGTAGCTGTAACAGCGAGGACGGCCCTGTGAGAAGCTTTTCTTGTTGACACTTATGGCGATAAAGTTTATAAATTAGTGCAAGAGTACAATGATGTTGTGAAGTTGGCCCCCGTGAGGAATATGGTACTAGAAACATAAACTCACGGAGGCCGACGCACATGGCAAAGACACCTGCGCAACCAGTAAGCCCGCCAAAAGGTACTTCTCCAAGCAAGAACATCCAGCGTGGCAACGACATTGCTTGGGACTCATGGAATCAGCATGGCAATAAAACTCCCGCCGAAGCGCTTTCAAACGACAAGAACACAGTCCGCAAGCCCGTACCGACGGGCGGTAAAGAATAAGTTCTATGGGACATTCTTGTCATACGCTCGCGGATCGAAAGCGTATTGGTTCGCTCGGCGGTAAAGCGCGTGCTCGCAATCTGACACAAGATCGCATGGAAGAAATTGGTAGGCAAGGCGGCAGCGCTACGCTTGCGAAGTACGGTCATGCTTATTTCCGACATATCAATCGTTACGTACAGAGGAAACAAGCACGAGCAACGAATGGTAAATAAATATAAACCCGTCAAACTTCATCGCCAAGCACAGGCACATGCGCTGAAGTTTTTTAACTCCTGCCCGTGGAAAGCATGGTGGCAGGAGTTTGCCGCCGACAGGCGGGAAGACGGCCGCTTGCTGTATTTAACTTCTTGGGAGTTTGCTCAAGCGAAGGCGAAAGATACTAGGCAATTACGTTTGATCTATAAAGCGATTGGTCCGAAACCTGTTGAGCTAAAAGCCTTTGCAGAAGATGGTAGGTTTGCAAAGACGCCAAAGTTAGAAATGCCATATCTCGGTGATTGGCAGCAAATCCGTGCGCAAGCCTATTTCTACGATGACAAATCACTTGAGAGCATGAAGCAGTCCATCGCTACGCGGCTGGACTCACTAGAGGCAGGACGCAGCTCTGCGACTCTTTTGCTTGATATGATTGCCGAGTGGCACACATACAGCCGTTCTGTTGATACCGCGTTTGGAAACGAGCCTTTGATAGCAGGCATCAATCCGATGAAGCAGCAGCAGCGTGCAAATTTCTTCTTCAAATTGAAGCGCGAGATTATGGATGCCGAAATTAAGATGTTGCAGCAGTATCTTGCGTGTCATGGAATCAGCAATGACGGCGTGAACGATCTCTGCCGCTTAATTATGGCGGCAGGAAATAGCTCCGCGAAAGCAGCCCTTGCGGGTGTGCTTACGGCTGCCGGGTTGCCCGATGCACCTGACATCAGCCGTGCGACACACTTATTAAGCGGGGCGATTGTTGAGAAAAATAGAATTTTTAAGTTGGGGATGCCTAAAGTTGTTGATGTGAAATTGGCGGAAGAGCTAGAAGCAGAAACAGTGCGACAGCGTGACGAGTAACAGGAGGGATTGTGGTGAAACGTAAATCTCACAAGAAAGCAAAAATAAAAGTTGCAAGGGAAGCCGTGCCCCTGAAGCATCACCGGGCAAAAGTACGCTACGAGCCTGTTGAGGTTGAGCTGTCACCGTTGGAGATTGAGCACTCGCCCTATGAGCCACCTGCGCCTTATGTTACCGAGACCGAAAAATCTGGTTTCTGGAAACGGGTGGGTAGATGGCTCGGCGGTGCAGGCAGCACTACAACGTAATCAAGGGGATTTATGGACGCTAATCTGGTCGTAACACAATTTAGTTCAACAGCCATGTTTGTGTGGGGTTTCCAGCAGTTGAAGAACGCACCCTGGTTTCCCGTACTCATTCAGAAAGGTCAGATAGTCTTCAAGCGGATCATCAGTGTTGCTGGGGCCTTTCTGATTCATGGCGGAATTGGTTATGTTTGGGATCCTAAATTCGATGCAAACGGTTATCGGCATTTGGATTTGGCTATTCCATCAGCCGCCGTGCTTGTCGTGACAATGTGGCACGTTTTAGGGCAGTACGTCATGCAGGAGAGCTGGTTTCAGGTGATTTACAATCGCCTGGGGATGACAACATCTTCGCATGCGTCAGGGCCTACTCTTCCGGCGCAGGTAACGGCAGAAGGGAAAATCGTTACGCCAGAAGTTCGGTCGTACTGAAAATATGAAGGCTTTCATGACACTGCATCACTATGCAGCGCTGAAAACAGCGACCTGGATATTTGGATTGGGTGCGGCTCTTCTGTATGTGATGGACCCGACCGAGAAGGTCGCTCTCATTGCGATGATACCTGGGGCGATCACTGGAATCGGCCTTATCTTTTTTAGGATTTCAGACAAAAAAGAGAGCAGACGCGAAAGGGCGCTGGACCGTGAAGAAGCAATACGGCAGTTCAATGTGCTTCATACAATCGGCACAGATACTGCTGCTAAGGTGGATGGTATTCTCAGTGGGAAGGATGAAAAGCTGGTGACTAGAACAACGGAACTGTCGGAAAGCAGGCAGCGGACTGCTCGGTTAGAAGGCGCAAAAGAAGGTTCCGATAGTGAGAGGAATAAAGATAATACCTGAATGATTGCACAACCCTATTCCGAGTTGTCAGACCAAGAATTGCTCGCACTATGTACATGGCGGGAAGCGGACGATCAAAGTGTTGCCGCAATGGCTGGCGTGGCGCATGTTGTCAATAACCGTGTAAAGCTTCCAAGATGGTGGGGTGTGTCTGTCCAAACTGTGGTTTTGAAACCTTGGCAATTTTCCTGTTTCGATCATGGCGACCCGAACGAATCACGCTGGCCTGAGGATGAAAACGTGCAGTGGCTCGCAGTGTTGCATATCGCTACTGCTGTGTTGGCTGGAACAGACCGTGACCTGACAGACGGGGCGAGTAGCTATTATGATGTTTCGATTGACCCGCCCTCATGGACGGCCGAACTGGTTTTTACAGTACAGTTCGATAGAATCAGGTTTTACAAACTGCCGATGGCGGTCAGCGCATGAGCAACGTATTAGCCACATTTTCGGGGAAGATTGGCGACATACTTTGGTCGTTGCCCACCGTGCGTGAACTCAGCAAGCGCCATGGGTCTGTGGATTTCGCTGTGATGCCGCAGTATGAAAGTCTGCTACCGCTGCTAGAAGCTCAAGACTATATCGACAAGGCGTTTGTCATTCCAGAGTGGATATGCTGGGGCAGCCCGCATGGCGATCAACCGTGGGAAGCGCCTGTTGAGATATACGGCTATGAGCATGTTTATAATCTTACTTACAAAGCCCACCCTGGGATTGGTGCTGTTGCACTCCCACTTGCCGATTTCATTGCTTATCAGCAGGAGCTTGTACTGCAACAGCCGGTTGTCCCGTTCCTGAAAATGGACGACGTGGAAATACGCTTCGATGAGCGGCCTGTCGTTGCTTATGGATTCAACGAACTGTATGCGGAGGAAAAGAGTAAATTCTTGGGGTATATGGCACTGAGTCTTGGTGAAGCTGTAAATCTGGAGGACGTAACAGATTTACCATTCTCGTTCGCCGCTGCTGTTATCAAGCAAGCGGTTGTTTACTTTGGTTGCCGCTCGGCGTGTTGGGTGATTGCTATGGGCCTTGGTGTACAGACGATCACGTATGAACCGCATCCGAACCGCAGGGCACAGGGGCGTTTCGGTAAAATATTCGGTTGCCCGTATGGCAAAGAATTTCCTCTTGCTTCGATTGATCCAATGAATGCGGCAGGGCAGGCGACTGCGTTTATACATGACGCGCTTGCGTTACAGTCCGCCGTGGAGGTTAAGTGAGAACGTTTCTACTCAGTTTGATGCTGATGTTGTTGTTTTGTATTACAACAAATTCATTCGCGCAGACGCTTACGTTTACGGCACAAACGACTGTGAGTGGCCTGCCAGCTGCTAGCCTTGCGAGTGGCAAGGTTATTATCGTTCTCGATGGTTTGAGTGCGACCGACTGCACAATTGGCGGTGGAACAAATCTGGTCCACTGTAAATCAAACGGCTCTGTATGGGCAGTTACCGGTTTCAATCCCGCCTCTCCCTTTCCAATGCTGGTCACGAACACCGAATACTCAAACGGCACCTGCACGACCGCAGCCACCATCGCTCCCGCCAACGGGAACGTGCAGAAGATCACTCTTACGGCTGGTGATACATGTGCACTAACCTTCACGCAACCAAGTTCAGGTACGTTCAAACTTCAACTCAAGATCATTCAGTCCGCGAGCGTGAGCTATAACGGTCTGATCTCTGGCGGCAAATGGCCTGGTGGCACCGTCCCCGTAATCACGGCCACGACCGGAGCGGTTGATTTCATTAGTTGCTATCTCGATGGCACGAACACTTACTGCGTAGCGAGTCAGAACTTCCAATGAGACGGCTAATTCTATTCGCGTTTCTGTTCCTGCTGGCGCTGCCGCTGCGCGCCGCAAACAACCAGCTTCTCGCTTCGGATAATTTCGCTTCCGGCAGCATGGCTGCAGGATGGTCTGCGATTAGCAGCCTCGGCCCTCTCAAATCTGTAGTGGTGTCTGGCAGCCCCAATGTATCCGAGGGCGGATTAGTTCTAAACACATGGGGCGCTCAGTATTGGAGCGGGCTCACTTGGCCGTCAGATCAAATCTCAGAAGTTTCTGTGAATTTAACCAGTGAACCTGGGACTCATCTTCAACTGATTGATCGCTGGACTGACGCAGCTGGTACCGGGTATCTGGCCGAAATCACCAACGGCACTATTCTAATGTATCGGATAGACCCAGGGCTTTCTATCGTGCAGTTGGGAAGTACAGTTACAGGCTTAACTTTTGCGCCCGCAGATGTTTGGGCGCTTTCTATGGCTGGATCGAGCATCACCATTTACCAAAACAACGCTCGCGTTTTCGTATTTTACGACTCCACCTATTCCTCTGGATCCCCTGGATATCGGCAAAACTCGAACAATGTAAGCGAATCTCATTCGCAGGTTCTTTCCTGGCGGGGATATTCCGCCATTCAGCAAGACGGCATCTGGCAGAAGCAAGGCGTCGTTATTCCGGCTATTGCAACGGATTTGAGTGGAAGTCCCGCAGGGCAGGGGGTTCAGACTTCTACCAGTATTTTACATGAAGGGAACGCGCAGCTTTTATCTGGCACCGTCTATAAGGCGTGGCTAACCAGTCGCCCGGCGAGCGGCAACGGTGTCTACTATGCAGAGTCAACAGACTTGAAAACATGGACTCGTGCCTCGTCTGCCGCCATTGCCGGATACATGAACGCTACAGTTTTTAAGAACGGAAGCACTTACTATTTGTACGCTCAGGCGGATGGCGCATCTGGTTCAGGCAACATCGCTGTTTTCACGGGGGCGCTCGGTGGAGGAAGTCCCGGTTCAGACGGAATAACTTGGACGCTACAAAGCCCTTCTCAAGTCATCGGGTTGGGCACCAGCGGAACTTGGGATGCCGCTTCCGTGTACGGCATTCAGGTTACGGCAATTATAGCGGGAACTTGGTATGGTCTGTATGCAGGCACCAGCGCCGCTAACGCTACGGCCGGGTTGTATTCCACAGGTCTCGTGACTTCTACCGATGGCATCAACTGGGTGAAATCCGGAAGCAACCCTGTGCTCGCGAATACTTTGCCGTTTTGCGTCACGCCAGTAGGCAGCACGTACTATATGTGGGCTGCGACTAACCAGCCGGGGAGAGGCAACTCGCTCGTCCCTGATTTGGACCCGACAGAAATTGTACGGTATCAAACCACAGACTTCATTAACTGGACCAACCCTACTCACTCAGTCCACAACACGCAGATGTTCGAGTCATTGAACGCCACCACCGGACAAGTGTTTGCGTCATACATCACGGACATTGGGGGCGTTGCGAATTTTTTAATGGATGTAGGGGTTGGGGATGCAGTAAATCCAGTAGTCGCTCAGGTAGAGCTGGCTATCGGCCCGGCTTCTATTGCTCAGATTGTGACGACTAACGAAGATGCCGCAGCACAGATCGCCGCTGATGCGTTCACTAGCGGCGCTGGAAATCTATCGTCTAATTGGGTGACACCAACCGGCTCTACAAAGCTGCAAATAGTTTCTGGAAATCTCGTTGAGGCCACCGCAACCAGCACATCTAGCACCATGGCCTATACAGGGGCTGCCTTTTCGGCTAACCAGTATTCAGAAATCACCATTACGACGCTTGGCTCCGCATCGTATGCCGGTCCTGCTGTCCGCACGCAAACGGGAGCTAACAGCGAATACATAATATCGAACTCGGGGCCTACGGGAACGGCGGATACGTTCTTTCAAATAGCCACAATCGTCGCGGGCGTAACTCATCTAATTGGCCCCGCCGCCCAGGTCACCTCTCAAATCGGAGATAAGTTTCGGTTGCAAGTGACTACAGGCAGTGATGGATTCCCGATTCTATCGGCCTTCCAGAATGGCTTTTTAATTCTACAGGTCGAAGACTACAACAACTATCTGACCAGCGGATACCCAGGAATGAACATCTACACGCCAACCTTAGCAAATGTGCAAATCAGTTCGTGGGCTGGCGGCAACGCGAACGTGATCCCGACTTATCCATCAAGCGCAAGCAATGCGCTTTGGTTCGGACTGCCATGATGCTCTCAGTGTGGTAGATGATGAAGTGCAAGTATTCGGAGTGAACTGATATGGCCATGAAACACAGGAAAGATTCCGTTCGCGTAGCACTGTACGATTTGGAGAATTTGCAGGAGCGCTTTCGCAGGCTGGCAGAACGTGAAACTGACCCAACGCTGAAAGGGATTCTCAGCAGTTTGTTCAATCAAGTAGAAATTGATGTGCTAGGTAATGGAATCAACTGCTACAAGGACGGTGGCGAGTGAGTGAAGGTAAGCTTTACAAAGATGCCGATAGCCGATTGAAAGGCTATTTTGGGAAGACCTCACATCCTATGCTGGCCTCCGAGAAAACTTATTGTTTCTTGTGCGGCAAACCTCTCGGATTTTGTAGTTTGGATTCGAGTAAGTTTATTGCCCCTGAACATATTGTTGTTACCTGTGATGCGTGTGATGCTGACATGATGATGCTGGGCGGGACACCGGTTCCGCAGAGTGTGCTGGACGCCTACGGAATCATTCCCGAGGCGAAACTTATTTCAAAACCGAAGGAGTGAAACCTTATGTATTGGTTCGATACAGTTTCGGAACAAAGCACGTCCTCGTCAGCCGGTACCAACGTCGCTCTACTGAGTCTCGTTGCGATTGCTGGGCTTCGCGCCCAAATCAGGCGTCTGCAGGCCGGGCCGAACACGAACGCGACTGACGTACAGATTCGTTTGCGTTTGGTCCGTACAACCACTCTATTAACCGCTGGCGGTGCGATTGTGCCGATGCCAGCACAGAACGATCAGCCTTCAGCGAATGCTGTTGCTAACACGCTGCCAACTGCTGGATCACGTAGTGCTGTGCCCTCGGTGCAGCTTGCGTTTAACACGAGGGGAACAGGTCTTTGGTTCGCTACGATTGAAGAGGAAGCAAAGGGCATCACTGGCGCGACTGCTCCAAACGGCCAGATGGTACTTGATTCAACACAGACAGGTTCGGTTGCAGTCGCAGTGGATGCGACCATCTCGCATACCGAATAATTCTGACCTGCTGTCTGTAGTGGGCTGCTTGTCTGCCGAAGCAGTCCACTATGCCCATGGAAGTGTATTTGAGTTTGTTACAGCTTTAGCATAATCTACGGAGGTGTGTTCATGGTGCTTTCACGAAGAATGTTTACAAAGCACGCTGGTACAGGATTGCTTGTACTAGCGAGTGGTGTTTCGCTTACCCTAGAAGGTTGCAATTTAGCACAGAATATTGAGAATTGGGCTCCAGTAGGGCAATCAGCGTTTGACGGTATTATCAGCCTCTTACAAGGTGTTGGGCTTGTTAGTCCGGCAATCTCTTTGCTGATTCCTGTAATCGACACGGCGTTTACGGATTTAATCGCAGACGCGAAAGCCTATGGATCAGTGAATCCGCCACCGGCAGGCACGCTTGCAAAGCTTGAAGAGGTGTTCAACTTGATTGTTGGAAACCTTCAAAGCCTATTCGCACAATTGCAAGTGACGAATCCGATCATCAATGTTGTATTGAGCTTAGGAAAAATCATATTCGAAACAATTGCTGGGTTTATCAAACAACTTCCCGCAGCGGTGCAGTCCCGCATGCAAGCAAAACTGAACGGGCAATTTAAGGTTGGTGTCCTAACTGTCCCGTTTACACCCGTACATCGTACAGTCAGGCAATTCAAAAAGGCCTTTAATAGCGCAGCGAAGGCCGCAGGTCATCCAGAGATTGAATTGAAACTCGGCCTGTTTGAGCATTTCTAAAAGGTATAGGTGAGCTATGGGGTTAATCCTAAAAGATGTTGGCTTTGAATACGCCGCTTGGGACGCATTGCTCCAGATCGCCCTCGAAAAACAGCCATCCAGTTATCTTGAAGTGGGCACGCGCTACTGTGACAGTCTTCTGCGCGTGCTCGCTGGCTGTAAGAAAAACCTGAACCGCATTGTAATCTCAGACATTTGGCACGAAAGCTACTTTGGTGCAAACAACAATGGCACGCAATTTGATCGCTCTCACAAGCATGTTGAACGAATGCTGAAGGCTATGGGTTATCTGAACGGCGAGGTCATGTATCTTGACGGAGACTCCGCGAAGACAATTCCGAGCTTGGACAAGCGTGAGCCATTCGATCTTGTCTTGGTAGACGGTGACCACAACTTTGAGTCCCCTACTTCCGCAAATTCTGACCTGGAAAATTGTTGGCCTTTGGTTGCTCCTGGTGGTTATCTTGTATTTGATGATGTCGGTGAAGATCAGAAAATGATGGCGCTGTATGAATCTTTCTTTAAGACCGCCACGGATATAGCGGCGTCCTACGTGCGGCTCGACAAGAAAACTGGTGTAGCTGTAGCAGAGAAGCAGTCCAATGCACTTGAAACGAGTAAAGTCCGTGCAATGGTGATGCCCTATTTCAAGGCCAGTTTGAATGGAATTGACGTAGGCTGCTCGCGTGATCCACTGACTAGGTACTGTGTAGCGTTTGATAGATCAGATTATCCGGAGGTGACCCATCGTGGCGAAGCGGACAAGCTCCCGTTTGAAAACGAAAAGTTTGACTGGCTCTGGTCGAGTCATACCTTGGAAGACTTCGAAGACACAAATGCAGTGCTCACCGAATGGGTGCGTGTGCTGAGGCCCGGAGGCACTATCGGTCTCTACGTGCCACACCCTGATTTTTACCACGGCGGGAATACCGATCACAAGCATCCTGGTTTCCGAATCGAAGAACTAACTGGGATGCTGTGTAAGCTGGGTTGTGAAACTCTGATGACGAAGCTGGACAATGAATCAACACCAGGATGTCCAAGATATTCTTCTCTAGTGATTGCGAGGAAAATATGATGCAAAAAATGTTGGATTATCACAGTATCACGTTGCGCATACTTGTCGGATTGGGATGTATCCTTGCTTTTGGGTTTAATTCCTCGGCACAGCATTCGGTAACTATCGGATGGACACAACCATCGCAATCGGCTGGGGAAACGGTTGCATCGACCCAAATCAGTAGAAATAACACCGTTATAGCGACCGTCCCGCCTACTACCCTTAGTTATGTGGACAGCGCAGTTACGGCTGGGCAAACAATTACCTACTCTATTTTAAATACAGATTCTCAGGGAATTTTTAGTGCTGCGGTGACGGCTGCACCTGTAACGATTCCCGGTGGAGTTACTCCACAGGCTAACCAAACTTTGTTAACGACGCAAACTCCAGTAGCGAACAATAACAGCGACGGAACGAACGTGAACTATGAGCTAGGGACTAAGTTCCAGAGCAACACGGCTGGTCAAATTACCGCGATTCGATTCTGGAAGGCGTCTAATGAAACAGGGACGCACGCCGGACACATCTGGTCTAGCAGTGGAGTGTCGCTGGCAACAGTGAACTTCACCGGGGAAACCGCTTCGGGCTGGCAACAACAGGCACTCGCAACAGCACTTCCCATTTTGGCCTCTACAACTTATACGGTGAGTGTCAATACAGGGGCGACCTATTATGTTGACTCGAATACGGGATTCTCATCTCAGATCGTAAGTGGCAATCTAAAGTCTGTGGTTGGCAATAATGGAACATATGGCGGGCCCGGGAAGTTCCCGACAGGCAATTACCTTAGTTCCAATTATTTCCGGGATGTCGTGTTTGTTGCTGGAACTGTTCCACCGCCGTCTATGACAATTTCCTGCCCTTCGGCTAGTACAGGCGTTGTTAACCTGCCAACAGGGCCATATTCGATATCGGTAACGAGCGGGACGACAACGGCAAGCTGTACGGGAATGAAATAGGGGAGTAATGCCCGTCGATATAGTCATCCCCGTGCACGATGCACTTTCTTACTTGCATAAGTGTGTAGCTAGTGTTCTGGCGCACACGCCTGACCTGAATCGAATTATCTTTGTCGATGACGCGAGTGAACCTGCGACAACTGCTTACATGCTTGCTATTTTACAGGCCTTCCCGTCGAGCTTATATATCCGTTCTGAAAAACAGCGGTGGTGGACGCGAGCCGCAAACTTGGGATTGCGCTTAGTGCGGACACATGAAGCTGTCTTGCTGAATTCGGATTGCGAGGTCAATCCCGGATGGCTTGAAGAATTGTATAGCGTGTGGGCTGAAGCGAAAAAGAAAGGCTTGAAGGTGTCACTCGTTGGGTCTGTGTGGTCAGAAGAAGCGCCGCAGCGCTGGTGTGAATCCGGGAAGCACGGTGTTACTGGCCATGCGTGGCTCTGTTTGATGCAGGCTTTCTCGATGATGGCGTTACGGCGTGGAACACCTGGACTGTATCTGGACGAAACAAGAAACGATACGATTCATGTACGTTCGGACACGTATGCGTCATACGAGTTGAACAACGCTGGATATGCCACACTGCTGAGTTTTAAGAGTCATGTGATACATCATTCTGGTAAATCCTGGGTGCAAGACATGCCGAAGATTGATGCGTTGCGTGTTGGCGATCCATTGAAGGGTGAGGTGCTGTCATGATGATTACATTCTGTCCCGAGGAATCAGGAAACGATTATTGGGTCGCAAAAGAAGGCGGCTTGGAAATTGCTAGGTTTTTCGGTCAAGAGGCTGAACGCAACTGCAAAATATTTGAGTGGGCGATGGCAGAAAAACGTACTCAGCTACGCAAGGCTGCCGACATGCGTAGTGCTTTCGGCGGGGATGGGTGACTTAATGGGAAATGCATTGGAACTAAACGACGGACGCCCAATTCATATTACTTCTGGGGCGATGCCTTGGAATGATGATCCAAAACTGGTGCCTGATGTTGGTGTTGGCTATATCATGACGAGGGCTGACGCCTTTGAGCTTGTGGACCGTGCTAAAGGTAAGACACCTGCTGACTGGCTTTCTTGGATGCACTTGGGTACTGCGCTGCATATTGCCGGAGATACTGAGGGCGGTTTATGCTGCGCCCGCAAAGCTGTCGAGCTAAACCGATCTGCCTACACACTGTTGAATCTTGCTGTTATCCTTGAAACCTTCGGACGATTTGACGAAGCATTGAAACTTTCCAGCGAAGGGAATCAACTCGATCCTACGAACCAATTTGTTGGATTGTTGTACGCCCAAGGGCGGCTGCGGCAAGGCGATTGGCAGGAAGCGTGGCCACTGTTTGAAAAATACTGTTGGGGCAAGCTCTGGGAAGAAGGGCTCGCACAATATATTCCACAGTGGCAGGGTGAGCCACTACAAGGTAAACGCATCTTGGTTTTGCAGGGTGGCGGCTTTGGCGACAACCTGATGTTCATGCGCTGGTTTCGCAATTTGAAAGCGATGGGTGCACATATTACGTATGCGTGCCCTGATGTGATGGTGCCACTGCTGCACAGGCACCCGTGGATTGATGAAATTCTACCAACCCATGAAGGAGCGGACACTGATGAGCTTCCAGAAGTTGATCTAAATATTCAGAAAGATGGTGTAAAGCAGTATGACTATTTCGCTCCTATTATGGGGCTTGCAAAACGGTGTGGTGCAACGGTAGAGAATACGGAACAGGATAGTAAACTGGGTCCCTATATTAAAATGCATCATTCTAGTGCGTGGTTTAACAAATCAAAGCCAGCAGTTGGAATTTGCTGGATGGGTGCTGAGAGACTTGACCCACGCAGACACCGCTCGCTTGATCTCAGTCAAGCCACCCGATTGTTGGCTGTTGATTGTGTTCGTTGGGTAAATTTACAATTTGGGATGGACGCACCCACTGAAAACATATGGGCACCAATCATTCGTAATTGGAAGGACACGGCAAGCATCATTGAACATCTTGATCTCGTCGTTACCGTAGATACCGGAGTTGCTCATTTAGCAGGTGCACTAGGTAAGAAATGTTGGGTGATGATTCCTGGCCTCTCCGATTGGAAATTTTTACTGAACCGTTGTGATTCTCCGTTTTATCCATCGCTCCGATTATTTAGGAACAGTGGTATTGGGCTTGATGACGCGTTGGAGCAAGTGATTCAAGCAATACAGTGCATCCGACAGGGGAAATAATGCGACATATCATAACTCCGAAATTCAGAATGTTCTTGATCGTCTTTCTTGTTCTTCTAGCGCAAGCACCGATGTGTGTGGCAAAGATGAGTTTCAGCTTGGATATGCCTCATGGTCTAGTGCCTGACTTAATCGTTGATGATGTTGCTGCTCCCGATCCTCCACAGTCGCAGCACACGGATGTCACCCTAGAGGATGTTCAGACGATCACTGGAACGAAGAGTTTTGGACTGATTAATACTTCGCAGTTAGCTACAAACGCCGAATACTCAAACGGCACCTGCACGACGGCGGCGACTATTGCACCCGCGAACGGGAACATTCAAAATGTTACGCTCACGGCGGGTGATACATGCGCTCTGACCTTCACGCAGCCGAGCACTGGTACGTTCAAACTTCAACTCACTATATACCAGTCCACTAGCTCAACCTATGACGGCATGATTAGCACATCTGGTGGGGGAGTCGTGGAGTGGCCCGGTGGCAGCACACCAACTATTACGGTAGGTACGGGTGTAACTGGTGCGCTGGCGACCAACGATATAATTTCCTGCTATCTTAACGGCACCGCCGCGAAATGCGTGCCGAGTCAGGATTTCCAATGAGAACAACGATGAGACAATTTATAATTATTTTCTCGCTCTTGGTCTTCGCGCTTCCGGCTTCGGCTACGACATACTACGTCTCAAATGCTGGGAGCAACGCTGCCGCTGGAACTTCAACAGGGGCGTCATGGGCATTTGCACCTGGAATGGCAGGTTGCTCATCAGTCTGCACGTCTACAACGATAAATGCTGGTGACTCAATCTTGCTGAATCGTGGAGATACGTGGCGTGATATGGAAACGGTAGGGGTGACTGGCACCGTGGGGAACGTCATAACCTACGGAGCTTACGGTAGCGGGGCACTACCTAAAATTCTTGGATCGGCGTCTGCTAATACGACAGGAGCATGGACGCAGGACTTTAGTAGTAGTGTCATATTTTCGGATGGATTTGAAACCGGAGACTTGTCCAAATGGGTGGCAACCAACAACGGCGCTCCTGCTGGATGGACAGTTTCAACTGCCCTTACACATTCGGGGACGTACTCCGTATTGGAGGCGGCGTCAAATAAGGATTCTGCTCTAACGAAGACATCTATCGGAAGTCTCAGTAACGCTACATGGACGTTGTGGGTGGCGAACCATTCGACAACCAATCCAGATTCGCAGCTATGGCTGTATAATGCAGCATTGAATACGGTTGCTCAACTGCACTTTACCTACGCCAGCAGCAATCTGCAAGTCACAGCTACCTGCTATAACAATTCGGTTGTCGGGACATCTACCTCCGCGTATAACGTCGCCGCCGTTCTCGATGTTTGGCATGAAGTTGATTTAGTGATGGTGACCGACCCGGCGGCGGGTGGGTGTGTTCTAAAGGTTGATGGAACCACCGAGCAAACAATTACAGGACTAGCCACAAATTCGATGACGGTAGACGAAATAAAAATGGACTCTTGGGCAGGTTCATACTATCTGGACGACATATCTTTAAGCACGGTAAGCGGAACAAATCTCTGGTACACATCTGAATCCGCGACTCCGTACATCGGCTGGCGAGACGGCTCGCGCATGACGGTTGCGACCAGCAAGACTACTCTTAATTCTGATGCCTCGGTGACAGAGTGGTGGTGGGATTCCGTCAACTCCAGATTCTATACCTATGCTGGAAGTAGCAACCCCACAACTGGGAGTCATACCTTCGAAGTCGCTCAGAGGAACTATGCGATCACCTCTGTAGACAAAACAAACATCACGATCAGCGGATTGCAGTGCAGTTACACAAACATCGCTTTGATCTTTCCAACGCGCAGCTCGGGAACCTCTGTGAATTGGACAATCACCGGGAATACCCTGAACGGAACTTGGCATTACGGAATTGGCGCTATCGGGTCCGCTGCAACGCATTTCGATGGCTTCGACGCTGACAGCAACACTATTTCCGATGTTGGCGGGGACACCGGGAATGATTGGCGCGGAATCCAAGTTCTTTGGGGAGATTCAGTTCACATTTTTTCTAACACCATCACGCTCAGCGATCTTGCGAGCAACAATTACACGGGAGGAATAAAATTCAGTCACGCGAGCACCCACGCGAACACAGGGTCTTACCTTCGCTACAACACGATTAGCGGGACCTCTTCAGTTTCCTCTGGAGCAGCACTAATGAGCGAGGATAGCTGGTATCTGGATATTGCCTACAACGTAAGCACAGCAACGGCAAACAAATTTGGGGTGTGGTGCGATGAGTCGGGTAATGGAACAAACGACTCCTGTGCGCATGACACGATTCGGTACAATAAGTTTTCAACCGGCGCAAGTGCAACACCACAATACGGAATCATTATGGAGTCGGCATCTAACAATGTGATTGAGTACAACGTCGTGAACGGACGACAGGCTACGTCAATTAACAAGGTTATTTGGATTCGGGCTAACGTGAGCGAGTCGTCAGCTTCTAATGTCGTTTATGGGAATACTCTCTACAATCCGACTGGTGGCATTGCTCTTCAACTGGGCTGGGCGAGTGATGGCGGAACGACAGTCAGCACATTGGTCAAGAATAACATCTTTGCCAACGTGACCAGCAGCGGCGATCTTGTTTGGGCCGATAACACAGCCCACAGTGATCCAACCTCGAACGTGTTTGATTACAATGATTATTTCTGCAACGGGGCGTCCCCCTGCGTAGATTGGTACAACTCGTTTTACGGGAGCCGTGTAGCATTCCACGCAGCCGTGGCGGCGCAAGAAGTACATGGGATTGACGGTGATCCAAAGTTTACGACCCCAGCAAGTGATGTTCTTACTCTGCAATCCGGTTCTCCGGCCATCAATTCAGGAGTCAATCTAGGCTCGACATATCAGAACGCTTTGCTTCCTGTATCAGTGTGGCCGAATAGAGTGCTGACAGGTGCTCAGAGTGGCAAATGGAACATCGGAGCGTATCTAACTCCAGGCAACAACGCAGTGTGGTTCGGACTACCATGACGCCTAAGCGCAGCAGATGGTGCCGTAATCTATGAATATTTTTCTTGCAGACAGTAGTTCAGGAATCTGGCTTGTTGGCGTAACCGACCAAGGGATTCTTACGCAGACGCCGAGCGGTGGCCAGCCGACTACGCTGACTTTGAATGATGCGGGCGGCAACTCCTGGGCGGTTACGATTAGCACAGGCGGAATCTTGCAACAAAATCCAGTCACGAACGGAAATTATTCCACTTCGATCATATTGGAAAGTCCGGGGGGATTTTCGTTTCAGTTGGTAGTTCTTACGAGCGGTGTCCTGCAACAAATACCGTTTTCTCCGCCTGTATCTGGTAGCACGAACATCATGGTGGGCACGATAAGACGCAGACAGCGGTCTGAATTTATAGTGTAGGGGGTTTATGAAGAAACTAATTTTGCTTTTTATATTGACTCTTTCAGCGGTGAGTGTGTTTGCGCAGACGCACACGACAGTTACGGTTGAGGATAATCAGACGATCACAGCAACTAAATCATTTACTAAACCAGTTGTCCTGAGTCCAACAACTGTGTCCGGACTGCCGAGCGCCAGCACCGTTAAGGGGGGAATTGCGACGATAACAGATGGAACGTCTCTATTAGACTGCACGGTGGGTGGTGGTTCGACAGTTGTATTTTGTACAAGTAATGGTTCGGTATGGTCCACGATTAGAAGAAGTTCCTTTGACGAGAGCGGTACCGGCCTATCGGATCCCACAGCCGACGCGACGTTCACCTATCCGGTCGCGTCCACCAGCGGACTCACGATTGCTGGCACCGCGCCCGCGTCTGTCTCTACGACTCCCGGCACAGCGGCGACGACCCTGTTCAACGTGAGTGGAGTTATCGGCGGAGCGAGCACGAACGCGAGCGGGACTGGCGGTGTAGGCAGTTCGCCAGCCATCGTGGCAGGAGCTGGCGGCGCGGCAACGGGCGCTACGTCATCAACTGGCGGCGCGGGAGGCTCTATAAACCTCACAACCGGGGCAGGTGGAGCCAGCGGTGGAACTGGCGACAACGGGGATGGCGGAAACTTAAACATAACTCTTGGCATCGCCGGGACCGGAGGTTCTGGACCCGCTGGCGAAGCGGGCGTGGTTGCTGTCACTGGGCCGACGGCGGGCCTGACATACATCACGCAAGGAACGGCAGTCACGGCACTGAACACGAATTTCCCGGCGAACTCTATTGTCGATTACGCGCCTACGTCGGTCACGGCATATCAGAATGCGCGTCCGGGCGTGGCTCCGGTCGTTGCTTCCTATCGACAGACGGATGCTTGTCCCTCTGCCCTTTGCACGGAATCGTTCCATCCAGTTCCCGCAGTCTTGACCGTGGCGAGCGATTTCACGGACTCAACCAGCACCACCTTAAAACTCGTTACCGGCCTTTCGCTCACGATGCCGGTTAGCCAAGCCGTCGTCATGACGTTTCATTGCTCGTTGCTATTCGATCAGGCAACTACGGCAGTTGTGGACGAGATCGGGATTGGCGTGACAGGGACCGCTCCCACATCGGCAAATGCTGGTGCTTCAGCCCATACCAGCACTACTGTTACGACTACAGGCACGCTGGTATCATTGGCGTCCACCACGCCGACAGCGGTTGTTACGTTCACCCCGAGCGCAATCACTACAATCTGGAAAGCTGAACTCGATGGAGCGGTTGAGCAGCCGTCGAACGCCACGCCGGGAGTGTTTGGCGTCTACGTCTACACGACCACCGGAGCGGATAACCTGATCGTGAAGCGTGGGAGTTTCTGCCGGGCGGTATACCAGTGAGACGACTACTTCTAATTATCGGGCTGATGTTCTACTGGGGTGAATTAGATGCGTAAACTACTGTTTCTGCTAATTCTCGTTCTGGCATTTTCTGGAGAAGCCCACGCAGCACCTTGTACGGGCACGTCTTACGGTATCTATACCTGCGTGCAGCAATGCGCCGTAGAGGCGAACGCAACGACGGTGAATTGCGCTTTCGGATCGAATGTGACGAACGGTAATTTCGTCATCGTGTGGGACGATACTTACACTGGGACAATCTCTTCTTTTGGTCTTGGTTCTTGCTCGCCACTGCCATCCACCACGCAGCCAGATATTCCAGTCAGCGGTGGAGTAAACAGTACCGAGTCGTATGCAGTTGGCGTAGCTACGTCCACAGGCTCATGCACAATCGGATGCACGGTGACCGCTACCACGGCGAATACGTGTATTGCCCTAGAGATTAGCGGAGGAAATGCAAGCGGAACGCTTGATGGTCATGGGATGCTTTTCACATCGTCTGTAACCGCAGGCAATCCAATCAATGCCTACGCTCCCACCACCAGTACCGACGGCGACCTGATTATCGCTTTCTTCACCAACACGAATGGAACCGGAGGCACCTTCACTGCTGGTAGCGGATTTACGATTGTGGCAACACAGGGCGGGTTTGCCTCAATGGGAGAATTGGGAGTGCAAGCCACCCACGGCTCTATTACTCCCACGTCAACCCAGACGGCATCTACGGTGTACGCGACAGCCACGATTGCGCTTGAGCCTCCTCCAAGCGGTCCAGGCGGCGCAGGCATGGGCGGCAAAGCGGGAATAGGCGGCAAAGCGGGCATCGGCGACTGACAAGTTTTATAGTTAGATACACCGAAATTCAAAGCCAGTAAGCTACTGCATGCTGAATTATGGCCATTGCCAACACTGCGCACGGCAATACTCAGGGCAGTTCAACCGCCGCGATAACCTCTGGTGCAATCACGACGACAGCAGCCGTCGGTGAGACAATCATCGTTGCAGTTGGGACTATTGGTACAGTCTCGGCGGTTCCTACCGATACTGCGAGTAATAATTATGTACAACTTGGTACGTTCACTAGCACTGCTACGATCACTTTGTGGGGATGCCTTAGTAACCGAGGTGCAAGTCCGAGTATTACCTGCACGTTTGGAAGTTCCCGTTACAGCATTGCTATTGCAACCTACACGGGAATCTTCGATTTTATTCAGAGCAATACAATCACCGGCAGTGGCACGACTTCACCGCTGAGTATGACGTTGCCGAAAACACTGCTGACGAACGACTGGGCACTTGTGGCATATGCCGCCGAAGGCACAGGTACATGGGCCTTAAGCAGTGACAATCTTCGTAATAATATTGCAGGTGCTGGTTCGACAACCCCTGGTGTAGCGATCCTAGATAACACGACAACAACGGTTGCTGCGACGAACAGCTCGCTGAGTAACTGGGCTGGAACAGGCCTTGAGTTGGCTGTGCTTCTCGTCCGCGCATACGATGATGACCAGCCGCTTGCCGCGAAGCTATGTGATTGGCAGTTGCCTCTAAGCATGTTCCGGCAGGAAGATGAGAGTAGTTATTTTCCCCCGACGCCTTTCTTGCCAACAGGTGAATATTTCATTCTTGCAGATGTCAACGGGCAGTTCTGGAGAATCACGATCAATGATTCTGGAATTCTTTTAAACAATGAGATTCTGAACGGCCCCGCCACCACTTTTTTCCTAAACGATTCGGCGGCAGCCTCGACAAGTTGGCAACTGACAATCACGACTGTTGGGCTACCACAGGCAGTTTCGGTTACCTATAATTCTGGCTATGCAACGCAGTATCCGATGTTGACGTGTCCTTCTGGTTTCCAAACGGAAATCACAATCGTTAACGGCATAATCGTAGTTCCAAATCCTTACCGAATCATGAATGATGACGATGAACAATATATTGCCGTATGGACCGGCAGGCCAATCGCTGTATATGACAATTCGTCCGACGACGCGACACACATTGCACTGCTGCCCGTCGTGCCCCATATCGGATTTGACGATCTAGATTCTACTTTCCATTTTCTAGAGCAGCACACCGTGTATGACCATACTTCTGAGACTGACGAACCTGGAGGTTTGGTTGCACCACAAAGCGTGATTGATCAAGACAGTGAACAGTCACGATGGTTCGGTTGGAATGTGGTTTATGACCATACTCCTGAAACTGACGAGCCGGGAGGGCTAGCGGCTCCGCCATTTGCAATTCAAGACGGCGAAACAGAACGCACGTACGATCAGAGAACTGTGTATGACGCAACATCGGAAGCAGACGAACCGGGTGGATTGGCCGCTCCGCCTACGATTGACGATTTAGAGATTGAAAAATGGTTGGGATGGGCCGCTGCCGCTATTGAAGACGATCTTACTTCGAGCGCCCCTGTTCCTCCGCCGGTCATTCCCGATGATTCGGAAGTGTCACGATGGTTTGGCCACCGAATTCTATTCGATGACTCGACTGAATCCGATTTCCCGCCAATCCCACCAGTCGTAGTGCCGAATATTGGTCTTGATGATCTTGAGGCCAGTTTCAAGATTACAGAACGCCAGCAAGTTCAGATTGGTGATTTAGATTCCGAGATCGGCATTCCATCGTCCGCAACGTATTCGCTTCTTCCCGTGGTTAGCCTTCTTCTTCAGGATAGCGGTAGCGGAATCTGGGGTATTGCTGTTGACAATGCGGGGGAGTTTAACAGTACCCCGAGCGCTGGAACGCCCACCACTCTTTTTCTTAATTCGGCTGGAGGCAGTTCATTTCAAGTTGTCGTTACCACGGCCGGGATCATTGAAACAACCCCTGTTACAGCAGGGGCATATCCAATGAGTGTGCTTTTTGTCAGTCCCGGAAATTATGGATACGTGATGCTCGTGGACAGTGCTGGGGAGCTTGGAAGTCTGCAGGCAACCCTTACAGCAAGCAATCCTGACTTCGCACCTAAGTTTGACGATATGCAAATCATGGAGCGGTGGGTAGACTGGAGAGGTCTACAGCCGGAAGACGATTGGACGACTTTCCCACCACGGCCCCCAACGATTGAAGAAATCAGTATTGAGGAAGTTTCCGAGAAGTGGGTGGGTTGGTCGGCATTGCGGCCAGAAGAGATTGAGCAAGATGTGCTGCCACCTTCGCCGCCTTTCTCTATCGACCAAGACACAGAACAATCGAAATGGACGGGATGGGGCGCTCCAGCATTAGAAGACGACCATACGTTTGCGGCACCGACTCCGCTAAGCGTAGATGATCCAGAAATAGAAGCATGGATTGCCTATCGACAAGTGCAGGATGATTCTACTGAGTCGGACTTGCTGCCCACTCCACCGTTTGTTCCGACACAACAGGGTACGGATGATCTGGACGCACTGTTCAAACCGTCGCAACAAGCAACGGTTTATGATCACACACCGGAGACTGACGAACCTGGTGTCATTCCCATGCCACCAACAAGCTACGAAGGGCTATTCGGAATTGCAGAAGAAGAAATTACAGTTGGCGATGTGATGGATTTTGGCTTCGCTACAGCACCGACGTTTGCAACAGAAGATGAATTCTACCAATATTGGTCGGTAGTTTTATTTGGACAGACACAGGAAGACCTCGATAATCCTACGATTGTGACGCCTCCTGTAGTCGCCCCGAATATTGGGCTTGATGATGTGGAAGCTAGTTTTAGAATTGCGGACCGCAGGCAACAGCAAGAAGAAGATGCCCGTTCATCGACGCCGACTCCACCTACGATAGATGATCCTGAAATAGAGAAGTGGTTCGAAGCTCGTTCCGTTCAGCCGGATGATGAAACACTTCTTGTCGTGCCACCGGCACCGCCTCCTACGTTCCAAGAAGAGCCGATTGAGAAATGGAGTGCACCGCCTGCGGTAATAGATACGCAAGACCTAGAAGGGTATAAGACGCCTCCGCCGCCCCCAATTGTGCCTGAAGGTTGGGAATTTGAAGATTATCTGCCGCACGCGCAGGATCGTGTCGTTCCGGTCTATGAAGATGCTGAGACACAGAGGGCGATACCGCCGCCGCCGCCGACTACGTTCACGGACGATGGAGAAAATAAGTTCGATGTGACGAAGCGTTCAATTCAGTATGAGGACACGGAGATGCAACGTGCTTTGCCTCCGCCACCATCGACTGTTCAGCAGACAGAAGAAGCCGAACAGAAATATGTAGATTGGACAGCGAGACAGCACGAGGACACCGACACGATTTCTGCGATACATCCGATTGGTCCTGTCGCCGATGATTCCGAAATGTCCAAGTGGTTTGGTTATCAAGCTGTGTTCGACGATTCCACTGAATCCGACAAACAACCGGTAGCTCCTGTGGTTGCTCCGAATATCGGACTTGACGATGTTGATGTGCACTTCAAAACAGCCGAACCAATTTCTCGGCCCTTTGAAGAGGAAAGTTCTGGTAGGACACCGACGCCTCCCGTGACGCAGCAAGATGAAATTTCTGAAAAGTTCGTTGGACTGCAACAGCCTTGGCACGAAGATACGGAAACGCAACGCGAAGTGCCGCCAACGCCCCCGTCTGCAATACAGGATGAAGTCAGCGAGAGGTTCACAGAGACTAGGGCAATGCAGCCGGAAGAAATTGAAATATCGTTGCCGCCAAAGCCTCCGTATGTCATTGAACATGACCCAGAAAAACTGATTCCTGTGCCTACGCTTGTCGATAACGCGGACGCTTCAGAGACAACGCCGCCGCCTCCTGTTGTGCAGGCAGAAGAATTAGTAGACAAATGGTGTGCCTGGGTACAGAATCTACACGCGGATGAAGAGACGCAGCAGAACAACGTGCCGATTCCTCCGTATGCGATTCAAGACGAAGGCGAGCTTGAGATGTGGGTCGGGTGGACGGCCCGGCTTGCAGAAGAGATTCGTAACGAAGAGGGCTTCCTACCTTCAGCGGCCCTTTTCATGTGTATTTATCGTGTCCTTGTTGCGAACCAGGTCAGTGCGTTTAAGATTGCTGTGCTTGGGCAGATGGTGATTGAAGCGTTGCTTGTCCAGCCATCACCAGCGCAGTTCAATGTGGACGTACAACCCTATGAGATTGCCGACGTGATCGTGACACCACAAATTGTTATGTTTGCACTGAAGATCGGTTGCGGAGACGAGCGGTGATACCTTCTATTGTTTATTTGCATCCGGAAAACACGCAGCCGATTGAAGTTCAAGGTTTGCAAGATAAGATATCGGGTAGTTACTTGAACGGCGCTAGTGTGACCGCTACGCTGCTGGACGACCGTGGCAATCCCGATCCTGTGCTGAATAATCTTCCGATGGCCTATTTGACTGACACGAATGGCAATTATTTGGGAATTGTTCCTGATACGTTCAGTGCGGCGTTAGGAAGTGGCTACACGTTGCAAATTACCGCCAACCAAAGTGGTACGCAAGCGCTCTGGTCGATTCCGGCGAAAGTGCAGTTGAGGAATTCATGATAAACACAGGGCCGATACAGATTGATTGGCACCAAGCGGATGATTCTCGTGCACAGATGGGACAAGGGCGGGGCACAAAAGAAGAGATGAGTGCTGCTTGTAAACGAGAAGCTCACCCACGCTGCTACAAGTTGAAATGTACATGCGAATGCCATGAGGACAGCAAATGATCTGTGCGAGGTGTGAAGTGTGTGTTTTAAGCATTTTAGTGAGCATCTTGCTACTTAGTACGTGGAAGTGCTGGATCGTGCGGGAAATCAACGGGAAACGGCAGCAATCGCTATCTGTCAGCGTATCCTGAACTGCTTTTTAGGAGTTTTCTATGAACATTCAACAGGCTCTAGCAATGAGCACGCTAAATACGAGAGCACACGCTGCTGTAGTTCAGCGTGATTTGAATAAGCTCGCCGACAAGATTGCTGAGGATGTGTTTGCTATGGCACAAGAACAGAGGCAACACATTCCGGGAACACCCGCTTCCTGGCAGCAGGAGTGGCTTGTGTCGCACCGCTTTCGTCTCGTGGATTTGCCTCTGCAATATGCTGCCTGTCCGATTAAGGCTGAGAACTCCAGCAAAGTACAGGGCTTCATGCGGGCGGCAGCTGGCAGCGTCGAGCCTATCGTTGTAGATATAAATAAAAAGAAACTAGGTCTTGTGCAGGCGCTCGGTTATTTTCCTCCTGTGATTGTCGTTGATGGAAAACACCGTTGTGCTGCACATCGTTTACAGGGACGCGAGACGATCCGGGCATGGGTCGGAGAAGACGCACTCAAAGTGTTGAGTTTGGATAAAGTATCGGGCGTTACGCTCAAGAGTTTTAGGCAAAATACTGTTAGACGAGAACTGGCCGCACAGGCCGAGAAAATTGCCACCGAGTTTCGTCGAGTGCAGGTCAGTTCGATTGAAGCGGCGATGCAGATTCACGGTGCTACTGGCGGTGCAGGTATCGGGGGTGCACCGAGTGCTTCATTAAGCCAAGGCAGCGGACCTGGTCCAACGATGGCGATGAAACCTCTTCCTACTCCTGGCGGTACAACGAAGCCGACTTCAATGCCCACGATGCGCTCGAAAGGTGGGAAACTACGCGGGCGACTAAAAACCTCCGGTTATATGGGCTACAAGAACGCGAGTGATGTGCAGCGTCAGAAAACAAAAGGCGGCAGCAAGTCGGAGATGACTGACCAGCTGAAAGGCACTGGCTACTACGGCTATAGGAAGGCATCGGACGAACAGAGCGAGAAGACAAAAGGTGGTAGCAAGAGTGAAATGAACGATCCGAAGGCACGCGCTCGTAGTTATTCCTCGGACCCTGATGTTGGAACATTGAAGGGTGGCGATGCTAAAGTGGCGCGAATCGTAACGAAGCGCAAAAAGCGCAAGATGGCTGCCGATGTAGTGATTACTCACAAGAACGTAGACATTGGCGAGAGGCCACCGAAGCGCAGGAACATAGCGGATGAGGCAGGATTGTGACCGAGGAACGCCAAACTCTTGTTGAACTGCCGAGTGGTAGAATTGAGCTAGTGTGGAACGGAACTTTTTCTACGCTTCAGTTCAACGCCGAGTGTGTGGAATGTTTGCCCTTCTGTAAGGCGATGTGCTGCCGCTTGCGCCAAGGATTTACGGTTCTGCTGCAAGAAGACGAAATTCCAAAATACAAGAACCGTCCTTTCCCGCAGAATCCAGAGTTACGAGTGCTGGAGCGTTCCAAGGATGGAAACTCCTGCTACTACTTGGATTCGGACAGGTCGCTTTGCACGATTCACGGACACCATCCAAAAATGTGTTCGGATTACCATTGTTCCCCACAAGGAAAAGGTGACGGCGTAAAGCATCGAGACGGTGGTTGGTTGTGGACACCGATGGGCTGTTTGCAGCAATTGGGCGATGGGACAGTTATAGACATTCGGGAAGTGACGAAAGTAAATCTTGGCTAAGGACCAAAATGAATCTTCAAACTACAATCTCGATTTTTGCTTCCGGCACCTCGGAAGGTGTTGAGAAATCTTGGGACACTCGTGGCCGGGGAAGGAATGTATCAGCACCTAGCGACAAAGAGAAAGTCAGGGAAGAACGTCTTATGGAGTCTATCAATAAAATGTACGAAGCAATTGACAAAGGGAAGGACCCCGATGAAGAGACATTGTTGGATGCAAAAATGTCCGCACATCTACTCTTGAACGATCTGGTTAAAGAGAATAAGGGTTATTTTGGTGATCCTGGGGACCGTGGAAAAACCGCCAGAAAGAGGGATGTGCAGTACCAGATTTTGGATCAACGGTTAATGAGTTCTAATGCTGGCGTTGCGGATGTGGATAATGCTGTGAACGCTATGCATATTGATTACACTGGACTATACCATTGGGTGGCCGAAGCCGAGCGGAAAATGGACCAGTCTGGTGTACCAGAAAAAGAACAGCAGGAAAGGGTTTCTAGGCTAGAAAGAATGGCAAGCAGATTTAACGAGCGTGTGGGGACCGTGCCAAAGTAATTAGTTAGTTGGTGAAATAGTGTGATCCTGTATCATGCAAGATGTGAGCGACAAACAACGTGTTGTATTGCGATGTAGCATTTGTGGACTTGTTCAGTATGCGGCAAGCGTTTGCCGCAGGTGTCGTAGAACTATGACGAATCCAAGCCTTGTTGCGGTAGAGACAGCACAGCCTATTGAGCCAACGCCACGTGTAAGAGAGCGCCGTGACTGGCGCAAAGACATCGCCGCTGCGTTGCGCACGTATAGGATTGCATCGTTCCTTACCCAATATGAACTTTGCAATAGGCTGCGCTGCAACCGGACAACAGTTAAAGAGCTTGAACTTAAAGGGCCATTATATGGTCGGCTTGCATTTGTCGAGAAGCTTGCCGATGGTTTGGGCATACCGTTGCATTGGCTGTTCGAAGCACCGACAGCTGAACGTGTAGGAACTTTATTCGCCGCACGGATGCTCATTGAAGTGCGGCTAGCGCAAATTGACAAGGAAGAGGTACTTCAGCTTGTCTCTCGGATGGTTGTGCAAAAGTCTTTAAGAAAGGTCGTGTGATTTATGTCTGGTTTGCTTGAACCTGAAATCGGTGAGGTCCTTGACCGCATGTCGATCCTGCAACTGAAACTGAACGTGGGCATGCGTAAGAACGTGCCTACTGCTTCGTGGGAAGAGGAACTTCGTGTGCTTGATAACTACTTGCAGAGAAAGATACAGGGTTATCAACGCACTGCCACATCGTTCAGCAACGATCAGTTTTCAAATGCGAACGCACGATTGGGCATTGTGAATGCAAAACTGTGGGAAGCGGAAGATCGGATTCGCGTCTACCGCAAAGCGGGTAGCTTGACTGATAGTGAAAAAATGGAGCTAGGTGAATTTGGGTTGCGCATTGCTGATTTGAATGATGTTCGGGCCCAGCTAGTTAACGAGCTGAATCAGATGTTTGGCGTTAGCGCCAACACGAAAATGTATGCATAGCGAACCCACAACCGAGAGAGCGGCTGGTTACACTAAGATCAGTGTATGCCGAGTCTGTGGGTCATCGGCCCTCATGACCTTCTGGGATGCCGGCCCCCTTCACATTGTCGAGTTTCCTAAGTTGGGTGATGCTCCGACAAAGCCTAAGGTTCCGTTGCAGCTTGCTGTGTGTGAAAAATGCTGGCTCGTACAGCTGATGCATACGACCGACCCTAAGTATCTGTACGAGGAATTTCATTACCGCTCAGGGGTAAATGAAATGATGCGTGCCGCACTAGCCAGCATTGTTAATTCAGCGTTGTATGAAGTTCACCTAGCGCGAGGTGATGTGGTTGTGGATATCGGTGCGAACGATGGAACTTTGTTGTCGTTTGTTCCCGAGACTGTAAGGGTCGCATGTGAACCAGCAAAGAATATGTATGCGATGGTGAGCAAGTACGCCGAAATCATCATACCGGAATTCTGGAGCGGCGAAGCCTACGAGCGTGCATTTGCACGTCATTCGATACCCGTTAGAAAAGCTAAGATTGTATTTGCGTGTGCGATGTTCTACGACCTAGAAAACCCAGTTGAATTTTGCAAGCAGGTTGCCAAGATTCTCGATAAAAACGGCGTGTTCGTTGTGCAGATGAACTACCTGCCAACTATGTTGTCGTCAAACGGAGTTGACAACATAGTTCAGGAGCACCTGACGTATTTTTCCCTGTCCACGTTGATCCCCGTGTTTCAAGCCGCTGGGCTATTGATTTACAAAGCCGAGACGAATAGCGTGAATGGTGGAAGTCTTAGAGTCTATGCGTGCCATGCTGGACAGCGGGATTCCGACGCATCGGTCCATGCGATCCTTGGGCGTGAATATGCTATGGGGTTGGCAAGCCTTGAGTCTTACTTTAGTTTTACGAGCCGTACAGTTGGCGTTCTCAGTACGTTGCAAAAGATGTTAGATGATCTCTCGGTGAAGCACAAGAAAGTCTATGCGTATGGCGCGTCCACACGCGGCACTACGCTGCTGCAACTCCTCCGAACAGATGGCAGGCTGATTGCCTGCGCCGAGCGTGACGACCGCAAGATTGGCCGCTATATGGTCGGTGCGAATCTGCCGATAGTCTCTGAGGACGAATTTCGCAAGGAAGCCGAATGTGGACTCGTACTTCCGTGGCATTTCCTTGGGGCGATCCAGCAACGTGAAAAAGAGTGGCTTGCGAAAGGCAATCAGATGATTGTGCCTCTGCCATATCCTAGATTTGTTGTGAGCCAATCGTGAAGTTTGGAATGGTGCTCCCGACGTATCTTTATTCCGAGGAACGCAAAGTTTTTGCCGAGAAGAGCTATGCAAGTTTGCGTGGAACAGATGTGCCTAAAGAAGAGCGTCCACTTCCTTTATTTGTGGTTGCCGCGAATCAAGGTTCCGCTGACGTAGTTGTAAATGCTGCACTGTATACGGCAACGGAGTGGTCATTCGCGGTTAAAATATTTTTGCAGCCACCAGAAGTTGCTGGGCTTGATCCGTCTTTAGCGTGGATCGTTCAAAAGTTCTTTGACGAAACAGACTGCACGCACGTAATCGAACTCGCAGACGACATGATCTATAACCCAAAATGGTTTGTAGAACTGAAAGCACTTGTTACAAGGCATCCCGATGCAAGAGCTTGGTCTGTGTATCGTTCCGCACATGAACGTCATCACAGGACGTTGCAGCGGGATGGTGACGATCATCTTGTGACGAGCATGGCGGGCAATGGTACTTGCTGGACGCGAGAAGAGTGGCAAGCCTGGGGAGTGCACTGGAAGCAAGGCCCAACGTGGCCCGTGCCTAGCGGCGGGGACACACTCGACTTGCATCATGCTTATTTCCGTCCAGGTGATCGTTGGGCGACTGATAAGAGTTTTATGGATCATCTGGGGCAGATCGGTGTTCACTGTCAACAGGGTGTCCCAGAATTTGCGTTGAATTTCATTGGTGAGGCATGACAACTGAACTTGCTGAAAATGTGAAGGCGCTGGGTGAGCTTACCAAGAAATCCGGCAACTGTGGCTGGATGTTCGATGAAGTTGCTTGGCTGCTGCATGCGCTGATTAGTTTCACTCGTCCAGAAGTTGTGATACAGACAGGCCACTTGTGGGGCAAGTCGGCTTGTGTGATTCTCGATGCACTGCAATACAAACTGGAAATAGAAGGGAATCCAAGACAAGGGGACGCCGCATTTGATGCCTTTGTCAGATTGCAGATTCCTGAGCGTCTTGCTCCAGGCAGGCTGATTAGTGTTGACCCTGGCGGGTTCGCGGATGGCGGTTACGGATGGCTTAAGGAGAAATATCCCGGGCAATTCGAGCACTACGATATAACGAGCGGGGAATTTTTCCGTGTTTATGGCGACTCTCAGAAAGTGTTTCTGCAAGGTAGAGAAGTTTTTGGTCTTGTGGATGGCGATCATACGCCTGAGGGTTGCTGGAAAGATTTAGTTGCCTTAGCCGATTTAGGAGCACGGATATTGTTTGTTGACGATACGGCATGGCTGAAAGAGCTTGAGCCTATCTGTGCGGCGTTTGCGGCTAGTAATGGTTATCAGTTTTTGCAACTACCCTACATGAACGGCGTAGGGCTATTGGTGAAACGATGAAAGCTGGACTTGTGCTGACTTCGATCAACGATCCAGTATGCCTAGACGGGTACTATGAGAATTTTAAGAAGTTTGGGCATTTGGATGAGGTCGAAGTGTTCATGATCTCTGACAAGAAGACGCCTGGCACTGCGTTTGACAGGTGTACGAATTTGAGCATCAAGGGCCTGAATGTCAGGTGCGTAGGGATTTTGGACCAGACTGTTTTCTTGAATATTTTAGGATTGAAACATGATATGTTTCCAATGAATTCAGACAACCGCCGCAACATTGGGTACCTGATGGCACTGGATGTTGGGGTGGATTTTGTCATTTCGATTGACGATGACAATTACTGCCTGCAAGAACATGACTATTTTGAGAATCATGGGTTGAGTCTTCGTGGTGGTCCTGAATGTATTTCTATGAGCGATAAGTGGTTCAACCCATGTGATTGGCTAAGTATGGATGCAAGCGTCTATCAGCGTGGATTTCCCTACTTTGCGCGTGGTGGAGACTCTGCGTTCAAGCGGGAAATTGGAAATTTCGATGTGCATGTGAATGAAGGATTGTGGACACGCGATCCTGATCTCGATGCAATGACTTGGCTTGTCAATCCAGCATCGTCGGATGGTTGCAGAGAGTCTTTGATATTGGCGAAAGATACATGGGCCCCGGTTAATTCACAGAACACGGCGGTTAGAGCCGAAGCGATCCCCGCGTATTATTTTCTTCCGATGACTGGTGGAATGGACCGCTACGGCGATATTTTTCAAGGTTATTTTTTGCAGAAATGTATGAAGCATCTCGGTGGGCACTTGCGCATTGGTACGCCCATTGTCGAGCACAGACGAAACAGCCACAATTATTTCAAGGACGTGAAACTAGAACTGCCGTGCATCGAATTGCTTGAAAATATGCTGCCATGGCTCGTAGACGAGTGTAAAATAACGGGCAGCACTTACTGTGAAGCCTATGAGTGCTTGGCGGATCAACTTGACGAATTTGGATATGATCGGGCTTGCAGGGAGGGTTGGGGTAGCTGGTCTGGGAACATGAAGCAATGGGCGAAAGCGTGCAAAACGATTGGGGTGAATGCGTCGTGAGCTACGTGAGACATCCGAGATTGTCGAAGGGGCCACCAACATCTACTGTTGAATTTCATCTGACGGATCGGGAGTTGGAATTTGCGAAGTTAAGGTTTGGGAAATCCTTGTGTTATAAGGAAATTGCTGTCCAAATGAATATTGTGGAAAGCACAGTGAAAAGTTATGCCAAAATTATCTATTTGAAACTTGGTGTATGTGACCTTGGCCGTCCAGGTGGAGGTGCGGCTGCAATCAAAGCTACGAATATTTTGCTCGCAAAACACATCATTGAATTAGAGGAACCACAATGAAACGGATGATGAAAAAAGCACTCGTCACCGGGGCGCTCGGCCAAGACGGAATGTTCCTGTCGGAGCATCTGCGGTTACTTGGTTACTCTGTTGTTGGCCTTACCCGTCGCCAGCTTCCGGCAGACGTTCTCACTCATATAAATTATATTTACGGTGACCTACGTGACGAATCTTCTCTGGAAGTGGCGATCCGTAAATCATGGCCGGATGAGATTTATAATCTTGGTGGGCAAGTTTTCGTGCCTACTTCATGGGAATATCCTGCTGAGACATTTGATGTGAACACAGGTGGCCTAGCACGTATCTTGAAAATCGTTGAGCGCGAGAAGCCGGACACGAGAGTTTACCAAGCATCCAGTTCAGAAATGTTCGGCAATCACAATGGCGCGTGCAATGAAGAAACACCGCTTGCGCCGATGTCTCCATACGGTGCGTCTAAGGCCGCAGCACATCGTTTGTGTGCTCTGTACCGTAAACGAGGGCTTTTTGTTGTCTCGGGGATGCTGTTCAATCATGAGAGCGAACGTCGGGGACTTGAGATGGTTACGCGTAAGATTGCTCGGCATGTTGCACAATGGGCAACTGGTTCAGAGGAAGTGTTGATGCTAGGTAATCTCGACAGTCGTAGAGATTGGGGATTCGCTGGAGACTATGTCAAAGCAATGGTAATGATGCTACAGCGTGAGACACCCGAAGACTTTGTGATTGGTACAGGCGAGTCCCATTCCGTTCAGGAGTTTGTGGATACGGCCTGTCATGCTGCTGGCATTGTAAGCGGGAAAATTGAAGTAGACGAGCGTATGCAGCGCAGCCAGGAAATTTATGATTTGCGTGCGGATGCATCAAAGGCGAAGTCAGTGCTTGGATGGCAGCCGACGCTTAATTTTGAGCAATTGGTGCGGCGTATGGTTGACGCCGAAATGCAACGCTTTGGAAAGTCTGTAAGTGCTTAGCTTGTAAGGAGGATTGATATGGCGAATGACTGGTTTGTAGCACCAAATGGAACACCGGCTGGTGATGGCTCGATTGGCAACCCGTGGAATGCAGAGACGGCATTGGGTTTATATAACGGAACGGCCATGGTCATTCAGCCGAGTCAGCTGATTCAACCGGGAGATGCTGTGTGGGTTCGTGGTGGTATCCATACACCTACTACGGACAACGGATTTATGTGCGGACTTACCTCTTCTGACGCAACGAAGCCCGTCACTGTTCGCAACTATAACGGAGAGCGTGCAACTTTCCAATGTGCTACACAAGCCTTTGCATTCGCCATTTACGGGGCAAATGTCTGGTACTGGGGCTTGGAAGTTCAGGACTCGGGAGCACCAAGAACCGCCAACGTGGCCGGTTCATTCGGTAATCCACTGTCCTATGGAATCGCTGTCTACGCTTCCGGGGTCAAGATAATCAATTGTATTGTCCACGATACGGCACAAGGGTTGTCCTGCTACAACGCAGCAAGCGATATGGAGTGCCACGGATTAATCTCCTACTACAACGGGTGGGGCGCATCGGACCGCGCACATGGACACGGGATGTACGTTCAGAATTTGAATGGCACAAAAGACATTGAGAATTGTACGGTTTTCAATAACGCTGATGAGGGATGCCAGATTTACGGGTCCGGTGGTGCAGACTTGTCTGGCATCACCTACCGAAACAACACACTCGCCCAGAACGGGGAATTGGCTCTTGAAGGCGGTGGCACGTTCGAATATAACTTGCTTCTTGGTGGCGGCGTACTTGATACAGGAAACACGATTGATGGCAACATGTTCTATTTCGATCCTACAGACCCCCAGGGGCACGGGTACATCTCCATCGGCATCTGGGACCCGTCAACGGCGATTACATGCACCAACAATGTATTCGTTGGCGGATATGAGCCGTTTAGTTGCGCTGATGCGCAGGGCCCGAATATGGTCGTGACTGGTAATAAAGTAGTTTCACCAGCCACGGCACTTTCAATGGTGAGGTTAGGAATCGCAGCCGGAGGAAGTCTCACAGGCTTTACTTGGGACAATAATGAATATTACGGATTGGAAAAGTTCTTTCAGGGAACCTACGATGGATCAACCGATAGCTATAGTGGCGGCTATAACACATTCGCTGCCTGGAAGGCGGGCACGGGTTTCGACACCAACAGTGCATTCACTCCGGGCCTTCCAACCGGAAAGTGGATTTACGTTATCCCAAACAAGTTTGAAGCCAAGCGTGCTAGTGTCACGATCTACAACTGGGATTTGTCTGCCACAGTTGATGTGGATTTGTCCAGCATCTTGGCTGTCGGTGATCCGTTCGTTATCCAAGATGCACAGAATTTCTACGGGCCAGCGGTAGTTTCGGGAACGTATGCTGGAGGCACAGTAGCAATCCCAATGACCGGGTTGGTCAAGGCCGCACCGATAGGAATTGCTACTCCTGCGCATACAGCCCCGATGCTAGGGACGTTCATTGTCATGCCTCCAGGGCCAGCTATTCCAATTCCGCAACCGACACCAAATCCGACGCCGACACCAGTACCGAATCCGACACCAGTACCAACGCCAACACCAGGAGGAACCGTGTTTACAACAGGTCAACGAGTAGAAGTCAATACAACGTCATTGAACGTAAGAACTCTTCCGAACGCTACTTTGCCTGCGATAGGCAATGTAGTGAAACCTGATCTAGGAACTGTTCTTGCCGGAATCGACACCACGAACACTTTTACCAACGTGGCGTTCGACAACGGCATCACCGGCTACGTGCTCACCGCTCAACTTCTTGCGTCCACCACACCGCCGCCCACGCCCACGACAACACATTCTGCGTCACTTACCTGGGTTGCTTCTCCTGATGCAGACGCTGGATACAATGTCTATCGAAATGGCGTCAAGATTGCTACTGTCACAGCACTTACTTATGTAGACCATACTGTTGTTGCTGGAATCACGTACACGTACTACGTGACCACCGCAGCATCGTCAACAGGGAGTGAATCCGTGCCATCAAATACAGTATCAGCAGCAATTCCATCGAATCCAACACCACCGCCTCCGACGCCTCCGGCAACGCAGCACACGCCGCCGAGTGGATTGACAGTAAGCGTAGCGTGAATCTGACATGAAAGGGGGATACAATGCACGTTTCACCAGACAGTTTAAGCTTTAGCAAGCAGAACAGTACGGAAGTGAAATCGGTCAAGGTCACTGGAGTGAATATCGTAGCGTGGAGTGCGAAGGCAACTGCTGGTATTGTAGTCGCTCCCCCGAATGGCGTGAACGATGATTCGTTCAATGTAACAATTCCTGGTCTGAGTGCGGGTTCGATTACTGTCACGGCACCAGGACATGCACCGATTATGATACCTGTTTCAGTGGTGTAGGCATTGTTGGAATAAAAATGTTGTAGAAGTAAAATGGAAAAGGGAGGAAACACAATGCACGTATCACCATCTAGTTTGAGCTTTACGAAAGCAACACCTGCAGCGCAATCGGTCAAAGTGACCGGGTTGGCTTCAGGAAATTGGACCGCTAAGGCCACTGATGGAATTAGCGTCACGCCAACCACTGGGGCTAACGACGCTTCGTTTGCCGTGACTGCTCCTGGCTTGCGAGTAGGGTCGCCTGGGACAGTTACCGTTTCTGCTCCCGGAGTCCCGTCAGTTACCGTATCTGTTGCACTCACTGCGTAGTTCTAGCAGGAAAGGTACTCAGTGCGACTGCTGGAAACTATCTATTGCACCTTTGGAGGCGGTGGGGGAGATGCATCTTCCTCCACCGCTCCTGTCGGCCAGCATCCTGAGACTGACGGGACAACTGGGCGGGAGAAGATGCGTAAAGGTGGGCCTGATAAAGGCGGTGTAACGGCAACTGTTGATCCCGACACAAAAGAGTTTCTTCAGAAAACGGCTGTATTTGGCGGTGGTCCTGGTAGTGGTTGTAAGGGACAGAATTGTGGTCGTCATAGGACTCTTTATCATGGCACTTCGGTGGAAAATGCAAAATCTATTCTACAGCATGGATTTGATCCGAAACGAAACATCACGAAAGCAGACCCGGAAGACCCTAAAACTACGTCGTTTTCAAGTGACAAGAAAACCGCTGCTGGTGCTTATGGACGCGTTGATTCTTTCAAGCGGGTTGGTGGCAAGGTTGTGCTAATTCCTGGTGGCGGGCGTGGAGCTGTCGTGAAAGTTAGGGTGCCCGCTGAGATGTTGAGTGGGCATGATAGTGTAGGTGAAGCAAAAGGTGAGTACAATATTCTTCATGGCGGAAAACTTGACAAGAGCTATATCCAAAGTGTTGAGTTTTTCGAGAATGGGAAGAGGACAGTAGTGAGGCCCTCGTTGGAAGCAACTTCTGGTGGCCAGTCTGAAGGTTCTAGCCTGACGGCGCTAAAATATTACGTCGTTGATGGACACGGCAATGTGATTCACACGTTCAGGACGAGAGACGAAGCGGAAAGTGCCTCGGCTGGAAACCGTTATACGAAAGTAGTCACTCATGTCGAGCAAGCGACCCCGATGGAAGACACGCCGGAAGTTATGGATTTTATTCGCCGCAGACCGGGAGACAATCAAGTGCGTACGTTTAGAAAGTCCCTGCCCTATCCAAATGGCCCATTTGGCGGGAGTCCACAAGGATGATGAATTCTGTATTATACTTTTGAAAAGGAGAACTAACGTGCCCCTACAAATTCACCCATATTTTCGAGATAAAGAACTTGCGATGGAGTCCGCTGGTATGATTATAGCCAGAAATTCCGTCGGTTACACAGTGCAAGAGGCCGCAGAAGATGCGGGAACGCTTCCTGCACCGACGATCTTGAAAGGTTCAAACTGGTTTTTCGGTGGAACGATCAATCAGTCCAGCGGGCAGGGTCATAACGACTAGCTAAGGAGAAGAAATGAACATCCAACAGACGATTGGTTTTATCGCAGCTTCTGCGAATGCATTCCCGCTGAAAGCTTCGTTTCAAGAAATTGAAGGCGGCGGGTACAAGTGCAAGATGTGCGGTGAAAAATGTAAGGACCAGAACGCCTGCACAGATCATTTGCTTGCACATCATATTGAGATGGAAGCCCGCGAGTTCTCCGAAGGAAAGCGTAAGAGTCTTGCAAAGTCTGGTGATGCGATGCCTGGTGGCGGCTTTCCTATCGTGAATCGTGGGGATTTGGCAAATGCCAAGCGTGCTATCGGTCGGGCCAAGAATCCAGCCGCTGCAAGGGCGCATATCGACGAGCGTGCAAAAGCTCTTGGTGCAAAGCCTATCGGTGCACAGACTGAATTTGCCCCCGATAATCGTTTGCGGATGCCGAAGAAAGCCGGACAAGATACGACCTCGCAGAATCCGCAGTACACTGGCGGGCAGCCACCGTTGCAGGCAAAGAAGGAAGGTGGCTGCGAAGCGTGCAACGAATCGAAAAAGATGGCTGCGTTTGGAATGAAGCGTGGCGGTATGGGTCATAGTAGTGGGTGTGGTCATACTGGTTTCCATAAAGGGGCAGGCTATGAGAACAAAGCCGCTAAGATGGGGCACAGACTGCCGTTGTCAGCTGCCGCAGAACGGTCTGTGATTATCGTGCAACGTCCTGGCGGTCGTCGCAGGCAGACGGGTTATTCGTTCCGAGGTTATCAGGTAATTTAATTTATGGATGCCTGGGTAGCTCCGTTCACGAAAGCGCAGCCAAGGGTTATGCTGCATGGGATTAGCGTAGAGATGTGCGCTTGCGGATGCGGGGACGAGGACCTGCTGGTTCCCAACATGGATGTGTTGCTTGGACTTGCAGAAGAGCATCCTGAGTGCATGGAGTTCTCGTGGGACGATAGGTGCTTCGAGTGGCATTGCATGGGTCTAAACTAAAATGAATTTGGAAATGACTATTGCAATTCATGCTGGCGGACCAGGGAGTGGATGTACTGGGCCAAATTGTGGCCGTAAACAAAGTGCTTTGCCTCCACAACCTAAACTTCCAGATGAAGGTCAGTTTGCTGCTGTCAGAACGGATGATGGGGGAATTTATTTTGATGGGCAGCCTGAAAAACAACGCACCCACGTTATGCTTATAAATGATTTAGGAATTCCTCCTGAGAGGGTGGTTGGTGGTGGATGGTTAAAAGATGGCGTATATGAGGAATCCGGCCGTTCCGATTCTTCTAGGTATGGTGAGAATGCTAGGGCTAAGTTAAGAGTTTCAGAAAAAAGGGGATTGCAAGGATCGTCTGTTGTTTTATCGGAAATAAAAGTAGGTGATCCTGTGACCGTGGATGGTCTGACAAGTCGTGGAACAGTCGTGCAAGTGAAAGGTCGGCGCGTAACGATTCAAGTACAAGACTGGCGCGGCGGAGTTGGTTACCGGAATGGTTATAGAATAGAGAAAGACGAGTCGGCGGTTCATAAACTAGGCAAAGGACCAGGAGAATAATCCGATGGCAATGATGACACGCAAAGGGCACGGACTCGGGGCTTTTGCATCGACACCAAATCCAAATTATCTTGGCTTCCCGTCGCATCTGATTGTTCGCACAGGCGAATTTCCAGTAAGAGCTTTTATTACGGGAGCACTTGGGCCGACGAAGGACCAGGGTAACCAAGGTTCGTGCACTGGGCATGGCTCTACATCTCAAGGTGAGCGACTGTACCGTAAATTCAAAGGTCAATCCCCCATTTTTGCCCCAGCATTTCATTACTATATCGAGCGTAAGATTGAAAAAACTCTGGGCCAAGGAGATTGCGGAGCACAGGTAGCGACCAGTTTGCAAGTTGCACAGAACGGGGCAAATGGATTTTGTCTAGAGTCTTTGATGCCTTATAACGCAGCCGACTACTCAACTGCCCCGACACCACAGGCATTAGCATCCGCCCTACAAAATCCAGGTGGTTCGTGGCATTCCATCGGCAATGATATTGCGAATATTAAATCCTGCATCCTCTCTGATTATTCTGCAGTCATCGGTATTTCTGTCTACGATTCATTTGAAGATGACGCCGTGGAAACCTCTGGGCTAATACCGCTGCCGAATTTAGGAGTGGAATCTCTTCAAGGCGGCCACGAAACACACGCCTTGATTGGATTCGACGACGAAATTAAGTGTCCGAACGCAAATCCCGGAGCTGTGCTCGTCCAGAATAGCTGGGGACCCAGTTGGGGTATTGCTCCGCCTGAACCCTCGTTATCGAAGAGTCGTGGATTTGCTTGGATATCGTATTCGTACTTAATGGACCCTAATCTTACTAGCGACTGCCGTATGCAGCATCTCGGGAAATCTTGGTAACTATTAAACTTGGAGGAATGAAATGTACTCAACAATTCGTGACATCATCGCACGTGAACAGATTCGTCAGCAACCGACAGCACAGCCCGCGCCTGTGAATAACAATCAGCCTATGAATCAGGATGACACAGACGATCAGGCAATGCTGAGTCCCGATGATATTGGGCAACAAGAGCAAGAGCAGCAAATGCAGCAGGAGCAAGCACAGAACGAGGGCGAGTTCCCGATGCATGAAGTGAACGCCGATCCGCAGCGCTACCCTGTGGACCAAGCGAAACAGTTGCACTCGTTTCTGAAGAATGCTGCAGGCGGCACTGGTACGTTCGTGACCGCGAACAAAGAAAGCCATGAGAAGGCGAAGCAACTTGCTCGTTCCGGCCACTTGCAGCATCAAGGTTCAAGGCTGGGCGGTGCTGGAGGCGGATTGCGTCATGTCTGGAGTCTCACGCCTAAGGGGCATGCCGCAATCGGAGAAGCACCGCCGAAGGCTGGGGCGTCAAGAGGCGGAGGCGGATTTGGCGGTGGAGGGCAGCGCCCTGGCGGTAATGGTCAACGTCCCGGTGGCGGCCAGCAGTCACGTCCAGGTCAGGGTGGCGGCCAGCGTCCGCAGATGCAACAGCGTCCCGGCAGTGGCTCGTTTGGAAGCAATTTTGGCGGCAGATAGTCTCTAAGTAGTAGGATTGCCCGTAAGTATCGGGAAATCGACGGGAAATGCGTCTAGCGTGCATCCTAGAGAACGTCTAGGACTCGAAAAACGAGGATTTGAATGATTCATATGACACCACACGATATTATTAAAGCTCTAGCCGAATCCGATCCAGTTTATGAAACATCTGTAATTCCCCCTGTGCCCGGAACACCATCCCGTTTGACTAAATCATTTGTTCGTAAATGTGCTCTTTGCCGCGCTATCAGCGGACACAACGAAGAAAATGTAAGGCATGAAGCATCATGCCCGTGGATTCCGGCGAAGCAGCTAATAGCCATGAGGGAAGAAATTAAACCACGCAAACAGGACAAAGAAGCGCAATCAGGCGGATTCGACGGCTACGGAGAACCAAGGTAGTGAATTTATCGACTCTTTGCGGATTGCAAGCGCAACACAAACTCGACGGGCATACCTCGTTTCAGGGGCTTCCTGTGTCCATCGAGAACAAGAAAGGCTCAGTCAGAAAAGGGAAGTGTGAAAAGGGCAAGCCCCATACTTGCTGGCGAACGAAGCTACAAGCACACTACGGATATATCCGTGGCGTACCGGGGGTTGACGGGGATTCGCTGGATGTCTTTATTGGCCCAGATGCAAACGCTACTACCGCGTATATCGTGATAACGAAGAAAGCCCCTGAGTTTGAGAAGCCGGACGAACACAAAGTGCTTCTTGGATGGAATTCTGCTGATGCCGCAAAAAAAGCACTAATCGAAAACTATGGCGGCGATGCTAGACATTTTGGTTCGATGACGGCGATGCCCATGTCAGAGTTCAAGCAACGTGTTGGGCATCCGAATTTCAGACCACAGAAACTTACCGCCTCGAAGCTAGAGCAAGCAATGAGAGCAATGGAAGGGCCAGTTGGGATGGCCCATATTGATCCTATACCTAGCTTTCACCCACCAAGTTTGAAGAATCCGAAGCGTGTCCCCGTTGATGATCCAATGGAAAAAGACGATTCGTTCTTGGATGTCACGAAGCGTACGGACAAGGCCACGCAGCGCTTCCGATTGCAGCAAACGAAAAAGCATCCGACGCTGGGAGGCATTCCTCCAAACACTGCGGTAGCCCACCACACGGGTAGTTACCTAGGCCAGTTTTGAAAACTATAAGGAGGCAGCAATGAAAAGCATGTTCGCTTCACTCGCATTACAGACGTTGGGTGTGCATCATTACGGGTTCTTAGGAATCGACGGCCTGTTCGGTGTTTTCATCGGGCTGATCTGTCTCATTATCCTGATCGCTATCTGCTGGAAAATTGTATCACTTCTTCTTCCGGCACTTGGTGTCGGTCAACCTTGGGTGACGATTCTCTATTGGTGCTTCGTCTTAGTTGTGGTGATTGCGTTCATGCATCTGTTCGGGCTCTACTAAGACGGGTCAATGAACCTTCAGACTACAATTTCGATCTTTGCTGGCGGACCTGGAAGTGGTTGCCGTGGTCCTAATTGTGGCCGTCCTAAGAGCGCTATCCCAAAGGGTGCGGACTTCTCTAATCTCAGGGCCCCTGTAAAAACTTTGAAACCAGGTGAGCACACGATTTATGCGTGGCAGAATAAATCAGGAGAGTGGGACCCGAAGCGCAGAGCATTTCACGACCGAGTTGTGGATCGGATACTGAAAGGAAAGACCGCACCCGTTGGACGGGCTCCTATAGCGATTCTGTTAGGCGGCGGTACGGCTTCTGGAAAAACTTCCGGCAGTGATGCGCTTATGAAGGGCAATACTAACATTGTGCGAATAGATTCTGATGAGATTCGTACAGCCCTGCCCGAATACGCGCAACTGAAACAGACTGACCCACAGAACGCTTCCGCAAGAGTCCATGAAGAGGCATCGGACATAACCCATATGGCGGTAGCACGTGCCGCCGTAAAAGGTTTGGATATTGTGTACGACGCCACAACTTCCGGCAACGGTGGTCCTTCTATGGCGAAGTCACTAACCGATAAGGGCTATACAGTGAGAGCTGCGTTTTTTGATGTTCCTTTAGACGTAGCTAGACAGCGTGCCGATCTCCGGGCGCAGTCATCGAATGATCCAATCAATTTTGGGCGTATCGTGCCAGACCGGATAATAGAACAGTCACATTACGGAGCAGCGGCAAATTTCATGCGCCTCAAGGATATGCCGGAAGTAAGTAGGAAAGAGTTCTACGATAATTCAGGGCCTCTAGGTTCTGCACCTAAACTTGTTTATAGCCGTGACGGGATGGGCCCTGAAACAATTCATGACGGAGGACGTTGGAATGAGTATCGAGGTAAAGCAGCCCAAGGCGAGCAACGCGCAAAAGCGGCATAAGTGGGTAGATGATGCACCAGACCCGTTTGCAACAAAGAAAGACGTGCAGCATTTCGAGAAACTGTATGAGCAAGAGAAGAAGAAACTGGAACGGAAAAAGGTCAATTGAATCTCACTGTTACAATCTCGATTTATGCTGGTGGGCCTGGTTCAGTGTGTGAGGGTTCTAACTGTGGTCGTCCAAAGGGAGCAGGCGGCGCGAAATATCGGGGTGGTTTGGTGTGCGTTGATTTCGATAACACGCTTATAGAACACAAAAAAGGCGGCGGGGAGACAACGCCTAGAAAGATGATTCCTGAGGGAGCGGAGCTAGTGCGGCGGCTGAAGAGCGAGGGCTACCGCGTGGTCGTCCTTACGGCGCGGGATAATCACGATGTTGTGGTGAAATTTCTCGCTAAGAATAATATCCCAGTAGATGGTGTGACGAGCCACAAGCCTCCGGCGATTGCCTACGTGGATGATCGTGGTGTTCATTGGGACCGCGATGTGGAAAAGACCATGGCACATATCAAGAGGCTCGAATGAACCTTGAAACGACAATTACGATCTTCGCTACCGGAACTTCCGAGGGCGTCAAGAAAGAATGGGACGAGCGCGGCCGTGGAAGGAAGGCCCGACCTGCAAGTACCACTACTCGTACCACAAAAGAAAAAGCTGCTGTGGATGAATTCCTGAAGGAAATTGAAAAGCAGGGCTATGACAAGAGTAAGACCACAATTGTCTATAAAGCCCCTGTGGATTCCAATTTCGGAGTGCAGCCAATTGCAGTAAGCCACAATAACACCGGAATTATTGAATTTCACCCAGATGTGTGGTTAGAACATGCCCAGAATATGCCAATCGGCGGTGTTGTCGCCCACGAATTAGAGCATCTAAAATTTAAGGCATTTGCGGACGACCACAATATGAATCAGGAAAACCTTATGGGTTTGGCAAAGGACGATGGGGTAACAGGCTACAGTGAAGAGTGCTGGCGTCAAGTGTATAGCCATGAAGCAGGTATTGCATTGGGTGTGCATGAGACGCTTGCCGAGATGGCGCGATTACAGTCCGACACGGGAAAGCTGCCCGGGACCGCTCAGTGGAAAGATTTGTATAAGAGGGTGAATGACTACTATGCCCAGCATCATTAAGCAAAAAGACGGAACGATTGTTGTCTATTTGAAGAAAGACTTCACGCCCGTCGAGAAAGCGCAAGCGGAGATGGTCAAAATAATCAAGCCCAATGGGGACGTGACGTTCGGAGTTCCGGTCAAGAAATGAATCTTGAGACTACCATTTCGGTGTATGCGTCGCACCCCGTCGCTCGTGCTGCTGTGAAGCTGGAAGGCTTTACGAATGCGGAGCAAGAACAGATCAGGCAAGTGCTGTCGGAGATTCCATCGCGTTATCTGGAACACGTGCAAACGATTGTGGCCGACCGAACGATGGGAGCGAAGCACGGACGCTATGAGGAAAGCGGTGTTGTATATCTGAATCCGCGTGATTTTCGCAGCCGCATAAAGTTTGGCCATGGCCCGGGAAGAAAGCTGCCACACGTAGACTTGACACTCGCACACGAATTTGGGCACGGAGTTTTCCTGAGTTTATCCGTGAAGCAGCAAGACGAATGGAAACATCTGAGTGGCTGGCAAGAAGGACACGCAGAAGGGCAAGCGCCACCGTATCAGGAAAAGCGTTCTGGCTGGCCGAAGCAGACTTCTAGTGAAACGCATCGGGAAGGTGCTCGTTTTGCTCGGCGCTACAGTGAGAAAAATTCTGATGAGGATTTCTCAGACGCATTTGGGTTTTACGTAATGGGCCAGAAAAATAGACTGTCCGAGAACAAGCGTGTATTCTTGGAAAAGGTGCTGGACAAGTGAACCTTCAGACTACAATTTCGATTCACGCTGGTGGTGCTGGGTCTGGATGTAATCCCGCTGCCGGAACGTGTGGCAGAAAAAGTTCTGGCGGAAGTGTATATCACGTTACGCATACTAACCTTGTCCCAAAAATCCAGAAAGAGGGACTGAAGCCAATGCAGACTTCTAACTGGGTTAAGCAAGGTGATAAATCAAGGTATGGTAAAGGAGAGATAAATACATTTAGCAATGCACATGATGCACTTCGATGGGCTGCAAAGATGGATTGGGCGTTCAACCAAGCAACTGGAAGCGGGAAGGTTTCTATTCTGAAACTTTCAAGGGGTGACGAAGACTGGAAACAAGATAAAGAGAGCGACCCTCTAGGACAAGCGAGCAGCAAAGGACAGTGGTTGAAGTATCAGGGCGGCATTCCACCTGATAGGATTCAAACAGTTCATCAGTTCAAATCCGATGACGTTCCTTATTTAGTGCATGGCAATAAGGAATTCAAACTATGAACCTGCAAGCCGCTATGCAAGATTTGATTGAGTCCTATGGCACTTCTGACGGTTGGGATGATTAGCATGTATGCCGTTTCCTGTATCATGCAGATAGTGGATAGTAGGAGATGAGAACGGGAGATTATATGCAAGAGACGTATGCCGCAAAGAGTGGTGAGAACGCTATTGATCCAAGCTTTTTCAATTTGGTCTCGCAAATTGCCCATGTGGCTGTTACTTATGGGCTGACTTTTACGGCTGCACGATTCTGGGGCTGGCCGGGAATTGAAATCGTTGGTGGATTGTGCATACTGTACGCAGCCGTGCATGAATTTTTTTGGGACCCTTTGATGGAAAATGCACTGACTCGTGGCTCGGATTTGGAAGACTTCTGTTTTCTAGTGTTAGGCGTTGCGGTTGCTGCTGGCGTCTATGCGATTTGAGGGGGCTGTATGAATCTACGACAAATGATCGACGCGGAGCAAGATAAGGGCCTTGGTGATACGATCAAGCGGGCAACGAACGCTGTAGGTATCAAGCCCTGTGGTAAGTGCCAGAAGCGTGCAGAGGCTTTGAACAAACGATTTCCATACCGGCAGGGCATACCAGCTGGCATGATGGACGGCTTTCAAGGACCAAAGTAGTGACTAAACAAGGATCATACCTGTATAGAATGAAACAGCATTTGGTTTCCGGATTCCGTATTCTTAACATGCAAGGAGAAAGGGGGCAGATTATGGGTACTGAGGAAAACCTTGCAAGAGAAATTGAAGAAATTGAACAGGTTGTGAAGGCGCTTGCCCGCTCGGTCGGTTTGGTGCTTAAAAACCAGGATCAAATTCTTCAGAACCAGGCCGCACAATCCGAGATTCTGAACAAGATTCTCGCACAGGTTGCTCCGCCTGGGCCTGGATTGGCGAGCACGCAGAAGATTTACCTCGAACCACAGAAGTAGAAGTAAAATCTAAAGGAGAAAAATAGAATGCCACTACAACTGCCAGACAACAAATCGTTCGCTTATTATATTTCAGCTGTTGACGACCACGGCCTCGATGGTGCCACACTCGCTGCTGGCCAGACGGATGCAGTTACATCGTCCGACCCGAACATCGTGTTGACGCCCGATGCTTCGCCTCTTCCTGCTCCTGACGGAACAACGTCATGTGCAAGCGGTAAGGGCACGACTGCGAACCCTGTAACGAATCGTGGACCAATCACGATCACATCGCACATTGCGAACGCGGATGGAACCCCGGGCACAAACCCCGCCGGTGCTCCTATTCCCGACGCAAGCGATACGGTCACGATTGTGGCTGGTTTGGCGAACACTCAGGGCGTGCTGTTTGGCGTACCTGCGTAGATGGAATGTTGGGCTGCCGTCGGATTGAATCGCCGGTGGCCCACATTGCATTAAAGTCATGGACAAAAGGAGACATGAAAATGCCAGATAAAAAACCCAAGAATCCTAAAGAGCAAAAACCAAAGCCGCCACCGAAACAGCCACCGCAAGAGGAGCAAGAAGAACCGAAAGAAGAAACAGACGACCTGGGCGAACCGGAAAAAGCACCTAAGCCACAGCCTGTTCCGGCCACGGACCCGAACAAACCCAAATGGTAAAATACCTTATTGCGGTGTGGGGTGGTAGTAGCACAGCCGCCCCACTCTGCTAGGTTTAACATGCATCCACAAACAGATATTGTGATTCCCGTTCACAACGCTTTGCCTGACGTGCAGGAGTGTCTCGCAACGCTGACGGCCCATACAACCGATTACCGTCTTATACTTGTGGACGACTGCTCCGACCGTGAAACAAGCGATTACCTCTACCAGTTCTGTCTGGATCATCCCTCTGCGCTTATGATTCGCACTTCCAAACAGCGATGGTTTACCAGAGCCTCGAACTTAGGATTGCGTCTGTTGAGGACAGAGCGTAGTGTGTTGCTGAATTCCGATTGTGTTCTTGATTCTGGTTGGCTTGATGAACTGTTTGCTGTCTGGGATGAATGCCAACAGCAGAATCCGCAACGAAAGATAGGTTTGGTTGGTTCAATTCAATCAGCAGAAGAACCTAGACGCTATGCCGAATACCTCCATCCCGCATACGTGACCGGACATTGTTGGCTTGTAAGTGTTTCAGCACTTTTTGATATTTCAGCCGCAAGAGGAATGCCCGGTTTTTATTTGGATGAGGTGACACACGGAGCGGCACATATTTGCTCCGATAGGAATGCTTCGTGGGAACTAAACAAATTGGGCTATGCAACGATTGCGAGCTTTAAGGCTGCTGTTGGCCACAAGGGTGGAAGAAGTTGGAATTTTAATTTGGGTGCTGTGTCTGCTTTGCGTCCGTCTGATCTTGATATGGACAGGTGAGAGATGCGTGGTGTGATTCTAGCTGGTGGTCTAGGTACGAGGTTGTATCCCTGCACCGAGGTTGTAAATAAACACTTACTCCCAGTGGCGGGGCAGCCCATGATTTTTTGGCCGTTGCGGTCGATGCAAGCTGCTGGCATTGAAGATGTGCTCGTAGTTGTGGGTGGCAAATCCACATCTGACATTCTCAAGCTGCTTGGTGATGGACACAGACTAGGGTTGCGTCTGCTTTATGCGTTTCAAGAAACAGAAGGTGGAATAGCCGACGCCTTGCACCTTGCCGAACCGTTCGCTGCCGGGCAGGATATATGTGTAGTGCTTGGTGACAATGTTCTTGAGGATCAACTCACACCATACCGAAAACGGTTCGAACAGCAGGGCAAAGGTGCACGTGTGCTGCTCAAAGCAGTTACCGACCCGGAAAATTATGGATGTCCTAAGTTCGTGTGGAGCAATCCCGAGCATACAAGAGCCCGCATTGTAGAGATTGCCGAAAAGCCCGCCCGCGATACAGGGTATGAACCACTTGCAGTAATCGGTGTCTACTTCTACGATAAGACTGTGTTCACGCGTATTCGAGAGTTGACGCCTTCAGCGCGTGGGGAACTTGAAATCACCGACCTGAACAATAACTATGCGCGAGAGGGGGTGTTAGGCTTTTCGCTATTGCAAGGCTGGTGGGGTGATGCAGGTGCCTCGTTTGAATCGTTGGAAAAAGTTTCACGATGGTTGAGGATGACGGCTAAAGGTGCGGAGGCTGCGAAATGAAAATCTGCGTTTCTGGTGCGTTGGGATTTATCGGTAGTGCGTTTATTAGGCGTATTCTGGAAACGGAATCGTCTAAATTGTCGATAGTGGGGTTTGCAAGAAACACAGACCAAAGAAACTGTGGCCGCCTTGAATCTGTTCTCGATGATAACCGATTGCGTATTGTATTCGGTGATTTGATGGATGACTTTTCCGGTTTGACGGAGGGCTGCGACGCTGTTGTGCATTTTGCCGCACGGACCTATGTAGACCATTCGATTGTAGACCCTACCCCTTTTGTTGAATCTAATGTGCTCGGGACTTTGCGGTTGCTTGAGGATGCTCGCAGGAATAAAGTCAAGCGGTTCATTCAGGTGTCAACTGATGAGGTGTACGGGAGTATTTTGGAGGGGGCGTACGCGGAGAATTCTCCTCTGAATCCGACGAACCCCTATGCGGCATCGAAAGCTGGGGCCGATTGTCTTGCGATCAGCTACGCACATACGTTTGGTCTTCACACGGTTGTGACACGCACTGAAAATAATGTCGGGCCGTTTCAGCATCCACAAAAAGTGTTTCCCACGTTTGTTCGCAAAGCCTTAGCAGGCGAGCTGCTGCCCGTGTACGGTGACGGTGGTCACGTGCGGCAGTGGCTTTGGGTGGTGGATCATGTGGATGCACTTATACTTTTGCTGACTGCCGATGTAGCGCCTGGATCGGTGTATCATATTGCTGGGAACAGGGAATTGAAAAATCTAGACTTGGCGAAGTGGATTCTCCGGGTGCTGCATAAACCCGAGGATCAGATTGAATTTATAGACGATCATAACATCCGTCCCGGGCATGACCGTAGATATGCACTTTGTTGTGATAAACTGAAAGCGTTAGGCTGGGCACCAAAACTAGAATTAGAGCAGATGATAGAGAAAGCTGCTTTTTGGTACAGGGACAATCCTACTTGGTTGAACGCATAAAGGAGAAGAGCAATGGCAGATAACAGTAAGCCGTCCGTGACTAGGTATCAGAAGTCCTCTTTTACGTCGCTTGCCGATCTAGCGCAGAATCCCACACAGGTTGCATTGTTACGGGCTTCTGCTGGTCATCCCGATGTTGTTTCTGGTGTGCGTCAGGAAGAAGAAGCAAAGGCTGCGCTGGAGAATCTGCACAACGTCAACCGTAAAGTGGAGACTGCTGGACGCAAGGAGGGTGCATCCGCATTTACACGGGGAAGTATTGTTCGGCACAAGCCGACTGGCAGAAAAGTGACGATCATTCGCGCATCTGCTGCGAAGGACGGCGGTAGTCTGTATGAAGTAGTAGACGCGAAGAATGGCAAGCGCTTTCTTGCCCGTGAAGACAACTTGAATGAGTTACGCTGAAGTGTTTCTGTATCATACTTGTTGAGGAGTGTGGCTTATATGAAACCGGGAATGGGGCACAACAAAGGTGCGGCTTTTGAGCGGCAAATTGCGAAGATGATCGTGCATGCTTTCAGGGAGCATGGAATTAAGCAAAGGGAGTGCTGGCGGTCTACACTTTCTGGCGGGCATGCAATGTCCTGTGGCGATTTATACCTGTCCGACCGACTAGCCGAACTCTTTCCATGGGCAATAGAGTGTAAGTATTATCGGAAGATAGACTGGCAGAACTTCCTTTTTCCCGTAAAATACCGTAAGAAATCATGGAAAGAATGGCAGTGGATTAAACAGGCTGATGATGCCGTTGCGGCAAAGCCAGAACTTGGCTTGCACCCTTTATTGGTGCTGAAAGAAAACCGTGGGCCAATTTATGTGATGGGGTGGGATGAGCAGGGGCTGACGTTGTATCTGTTTCGAGATTTTCTTGAAAGGAGTGTGGCTGCATGCAGAAAACTCCTACCGTAGCCTTCGTCCCTGCGTGGCTTGACGGTTGTGCGTTGTATCGGCTTTTCATGCCGTCACTGCATTACCCAAACTCTAGATTTATCTTTCATCCCGTGCGCACGCCTGTCTCGGAACTGGGCGATGCGGATATAGTCGTCGTGCAGCGGCAGTGCAGTGCGGGAAACATGCAGGCTCTAAAACAGATGAAAGATATGGGCCTGAAAGTAATTTATGACCTCGATGACGATTTGTGGTCTATACCGGGAAGTTCACCAGCGAAGGCTGTCTTTGAACCTGTAAAGAGCGGTTTTGGCATGTGCATTGAAGTGTGTGATCTCGTAACTGTATCTACTGAGCCACTTCGTACAGCTGTGCATTTAGCGGTTCCGAAGTCGCGTTCGAAGACGATTATGGTCATTCCGAATGGAATTGACTTCGACTATCTGCATAGAGCACCACTGCCGAAGCCTGAGGGTCGTGTAACTCTTGGCTGGGGAGGATCGAATACGCACGAAGGCGATGTTGGTTTGGCGTGGCAAGTCCTGCCAAGCCTGATCGAAGAGTTGCCTATGCTGCATTTGGAGCTTATCGGTTCCGCACCGCCTAAGAAGCTAATTGGGCATCCGCGAGTCAGAACACGTGAATTCTGTCCGATAGGGGAATACTTCAGCCGCTATCCGAGTTGGGGCTGGGACATTGCGATGGCCCCGCTTGCCGATGTACGCTTCAACCGCTCGAAAAGTTCCATAAAAATGGTTGAATCTGCTGCGATAGGTATTCCTTGTGTCGCCAGCGATGTTGGTCCCTACAGACGATTTTGCGATCTTGACAAGCGGCTTGAATGGCTCATGTGTAGAACGTCACAGCACTGGAAAGAAAAGATTAAGGCACTCGTGCTGGACAAAGACTTGCGTGATGAACTAGCTGGTGTCATGCGCTCTGTAACGGAAGAGCATTTCGAGCAGCGCAAGTTAATGACTTTGTGGCAGCAAGCATTTCAGGAGGTGTTGGCATGAGTGATAAACACTACTGTGACAACTGTAGTAAAGAGATGGCACTGAATGGTTCCTCTGGGAGTATTTTATTTGGACGTTCCTCTGGGCGTGATGATGGATGGCTCGTGACCTACAAAATCAACAGGGAGTATCTGGGTAGAATTGATTTGTGCAATGAATGTCAGCATGAACTTTTAGAGAAGGCCGTAGCTAGCCGCGTGCTGCGATGAAACTTTTATTGTGGATAATATTTGGTGTGCCCATAAGTGCAGGGCTTTATGTTGGGTATGTCTATTTAGAGGCCTGGTTCGAGACGAAAGCCCTGCCGCGCAGCGAAGTGTTCGTTTGTGACAAGCACGGGCCGATGCAGAGAGAATCGACAATCTCGTTCATGGACCTACCTTATTGTAGCATCTGCTTCCATGAACGAATGAAGTCGGCAGAATCTATGCTAGGAAATGGGCAAAGAATTGAAAGATAACTCTATCGAGCGCCATACGGAGCACCACTTTTACTCGATGCCTGATACATGCGAGATGTTTCTCGCGGCTGTGTGTGCGTTGCAGGATTATTATTTGTGGCTTGACAAGCGTGGCATCGACCCAATCGTGACCGTGCATTCTAAGGTGGGCGGGGAGTTAGACTTTCTCATTCCCGCAATCGAGAAAGATGGGCATGCGCGTGTAGAAAAGATCGTGTACGACACGTCAGGCATGACACTGGACGGATTCGATCAGGTGGTAAAGTTTGATCCCGAGCTTGCCTATAAGCTGTCACTGACGACTGAGAAGCATGTGACACAGATTTTCGGTATCATGGTCGGCTCCGATCCTGTGAAAGTCGTACCCGATATATCTAGCGTAGTCGGAAACATCAAACCAGATTGCGATATTATGCTACTGCCGTTTTCTGGTAGTGACAGGGTGGATGAATTTCTGTGTAACAATCGGCCGGAATTAAATGTGCAAATTGAACCATCCGTTGTCTGGGCCGATTCTTCCTGGCGTGTTGCTTTGCGGGGCAAACTACTTGTCGGTGTGCGTTCAGGACTGACTTATCTTGCGGCGGCGGCGGGTCTTGCGGTCGTAGAAATTTACCCAACAGACTGTCATCGTAATTGGATGTCGAAATGGTCGTCAATGAACTATCAGATGATCTATGGCAACCCGGGTGACGTGCAGCCGGATTTAGTGTATCGTGCAATTGAAGCGATGTGGAAGCGTATCGAGCAGCGCGAACGTGCAATGGCTGTTCCTATGAAGGTTGGTGAGTTATGACGGTGGCCGAGCTTATTGGACTGTTGAGAACAATGCCGCAAGAAGTACCTGTTGAAATTGGTGTCAGTGACCAACCTAGCGGTGCGTGGAATACTAGCATTGAAAAAGTTGAGTTCTGCTTGCCGCACAGGCTTGTATTTGAGAATGACGAGGGCGCTGTTCTGATTTTTACGAGTGATTAATTATGCCGATTAACGATCTGCAAGCGTTTTCAAGTCAAGGCGGACGTGAAACACGCCGCATAAACAGCGATGGTTCTGTCACCGTGGTTTGCAAGGTATGTGGGAAGCCGATTTATCGTGGTCTGTATCAGGGATTCTCGACCGCGAAATGCTCCGACTGTGCGGGCACGCCAACCGATGATGTCATCACCGGCGCAACGATACTGCCAGACGGGCGGGTAATCTATCAGCCGAAGGCCTACACAGACTCGTTGCTGTATCCTGAAGCTCCCGAAGTTGAAAAAGTCGGACTTGCACGGGCTGTATTTCGGGCGCTAGGATTCGGCCGACCGAAGGAGCCGAAGCCCGATCAAGTTGAGAGCATGAAAGTAGCGCGTGAAAAGCGTCGCAAGCCCATCTTTGGTCCGGAGGACGAGTAATGAGCGCGAATGGTGAGTCTCGTGAGCAGCAACAACAAATTAAATGTTTTAATACCGACTGTGGGAAAGAATTTGTCGTGATGCTGCCGCACGCTGAGGTGATTAACAGCATGAGTGTGTCACTCGTGATTTGGACGCATCCTGATGTGCAGTCCTGCCCGCATTGCGGTGTGCCCTATCAAATGTCGGTCAAAAAGATTCAAGGTGTCGAAGTAGCTTGGGGTCCAGTCAGGACCCGCAACACCGGAGGCATTTTCGTGCCACCCCCAGGTATGAAAATTCCGGAGTTCAATAAGCCACAATGATAGGGAGATTTAGTTTCGCCGTTAAGAATCTGCGTGCAGGGGACTGCTTTGGCAGACTTACTATCATACGTGTTGCTGAGAAAGGTAAAGGCCGTAGATTTGTGTGTAAGTGTAATTGCGGGAATATAAAAACTGTCTATGGTTGGTGCTTGATTAAAGGCTCTACGAGGAGTTGTGGATGTTATCAAAAGAAAGTTGCCGCGAGATGTATAGTGGCTTTGAATGTTGCGAGAACTAAACATGGTCTATGCGGAACAGCAGAGCACATAATTTGGAATGGTATGAGGCAGAGATGCGGTGATCCAAATTGTGCAATTTATAAATATTACGGGGGACGTGGAATTAAAGTTTGCATTCGTTGGCAAGACTTTAGTAACTTCCTTGCCGATATGGGACCTAGGCCCAAGGGAAAATACAAGAGTGGCATATCTCGGTGGACTATAGAACGGGTGGATAATAACGGTAATTATGAGCCAGGCAACTGTAAGTGGGCAACGATGAGCGAGCAGGCGTACAACAGAAGGCCCAAACAATGACAACGGAAGAGATGCGTATTCTTCTTGAAAAGGTAGGGCCGTGTTTGGATGACGGGAACACAGCACCGCTTGAAAATCTTTTGTTTGGCATCATTGAATGGATTGAGAAAAATGGGCATGGCAAACGTGAGCAAAGACCACAAGGAACGAAGCTAGTCGGTGAGAGTTTCGTTTTCAGGTCAGATTGGACAAAGTGATGGCAACCATAACCTATCCAAACTGTCCTGATTGTAGAAAGCGGGTTGTGTGCCCAAAATGTAATGAAACTGCCACATACCAAACTCCTGATAAGACCTTTTGGGATAGCAACGCGCACAGTTGGCGATGTGTTTGTTTTGGAACGCCAGAAGAAGGTTTGTGGAGAAGAGAACCTATAGGTGGCGATGAAGCATAAGGGGAGACAAGATGGCAAGCATAGGCTCACGCCTTGGTAGTGGTATTGTGGTAAGTGGGGATGCACGCGCCGTTGAGGCGAAGTCAAAAAGAGAAATGACCGATCTAGTGGAGCGCATGTATGCGGACACCGAGCGCTGGCTGCAGCCCTTGAAACCGTTCATTCTTGTCAGAACGCTGCCACGCTCGACTGTTACAGCAGGCGGTGTTCTGATGCCAGAGAAGCAGAACAAGCCGAACATCGAAGCGGTCGTGCTTGCCGTGTATAAGCCGTATTGGGAAAAAGTAGACAAGGTTTCCGAAGACGGCAAGCGCTTCGACATTTCGGTCTTCAACGAGTGTGACATCAAAGTTGGCGATCATATCGTTATGCCACATCATGTCGGGCTGCCTGATAGTTTTCTCGACGAGCGTGAGTACCGGCTTATCAAAGAAGATGATGCGGTTGCCGTGCTGCACTATCGGGAAAAAGGTTGGTTGAAAGAACAGCTGATGCAACTAGTGTCTCAACTGGAAGCCGGACTGGGCGATAGCAGATATGGACTTATTGCCGAAATGATACAAGAAAAGTTTGACCTCGTGCCAAAAGTAATCTACAGCCGTACGACCTCAGGCCGCTAACCTGTGGCCACGCAGCCGCCCATTTCGACAACTATTCCGGGATTTGGTTTTAGTTGGGTCAACACGCTAAAAACCCGCACAGGCCCCGATCCAGCAATCGTTAAAGACCAGCTTGAATCCCTACAGATGATGCTGCGCGTCCTCGGCCAAGAGGAGTTCTGCAAGTATTTTTTCTGGATTCTCATTAAGAAAGAACCTGGTAAAGACCAAGTTCCGCTCCCCGAAGGCTTCTGGAACCGCCGTCTCGTTCCGTTTATGCTGAACGATGTGCAGCGTGACATGGTGAACCGGGAGAAGAAGCGTAATATCTGCCTCAAGTACAGACAAGGTGGGTACACAACAGACAAGATTATTCGCAGGCTTTATCTTCCCGCGATTACAGAACCTGGTTCAGGTTGCCTGCTTATCTCACAGAATCATTTTTACGCAGCACAGCACTTTGCAATCCTGAAGCGCACGCATCGCTATTTCGGGACGCCGAATCCTTATGACTGGGATGCAAGCGTAGTGACCCGTGAGTATCATGCGAACTTGCTGCACACAGTAGCGAGCAACCGCCGAGAGTTGGTCTTCGATCAGCTTGACTCGAAAATCTTGGTGGATTCAGCAGAGCAGGATGAGGTTGGACAAGGGCTCACATTGAATCATTTGGTCTGCACCGAGTATGCCCGCTGGCCTGGCAATCCCGAGGAAACTCTGGCAAACGCCAAGGAAGCGATTCCCGACGATGGAACGCTTGATATTGAATCGACTGCGAACGGTGCAGGCGGCACTTTTTATGAAGAATGCATACGGGCCCGCGATCCACAGAATAAAACTTCCGAGTTCATGTATTTTTTCCATCCTTGGTGGTGGCACAAAGAGTACAGCGCCGAGCATGTTCGCAACAAACTCTACCGCATGAGTGATTTGGATGTAGATTTCGAGCAGGACCCACTGACGGCAGAAGAAAAAACTCTTAAGGACCGGGTGCATCTTACTCTGGGGCAAGTCGGCTTTCGGCGCATCAAGAAGATTTCACTGCGTTACAACTTCGACGAGAAATACCCTGAGGATGATATTTCAGCGTTTCTTGTATCTGGTAGATCGTACTTTGACCGTGATATTCTGCGTTATCGGTATGTTGAGCTGCAAGGTTACGAACCTATCGTGACGAAGCGCGACGGGCAGATAAAAATATTCAAACGCCGTGTCAAGGGGAAGAAATATGTAATCGGTGCGGATACTGCTACGGGCAGGCAAGTTGCAACTGATGATCCTGATTATTCTGCCGCTGTTGTGCTCGACGAAGAAACAGGTGAAGAAGTCGCAGCGATTCGTGGGCGTATGCCACCCGAGGATTTTGCAGACGACTTGATAGAAATGGGTGTGCAGTACAACATGGCGATGATTGCCGTAGAGCGAGGCACGGGTGGTGATGGCGGCGTTGTGCTCTATCGTTTGGAAGAACAGCGCTACTGGAATATTTACAAGCACAAAGACAAGTTCCGTGCCCGTTCTGTTGGTATGAATCAAAAGAAAGACCAGGAGGTTCCGGGTCTTCCGATGACGACTAAAACCCGGCCTGTTTCGCTCGGTCTATTGCGTGCATTTGTCGAAGAGTACCCCGAGCGTTTTTATGACTTTACCTTTATCGAAGAAGCCATGAGGTTTACGAGGCGTCTTAAGGATGGAAAACCTCAGGGTGGCGGGGATGACGACAATTCAAAAGATGACACAGTAATGTGCCGCGCAGTCGCATTTTTTGCGAGACACGCGAATCTCGGGAACCTCGATCCAGAGATGCTTTCAGAGTATTCTTCTTATGACAGGCAAGAGGGCGAAAACGAAGCTCCCGGCGAAGCAAATTAACCAGTTCCCCATACCTAACCTACTCAAACTAAAGCACCTAACCTGACCCTTAATATTGTACGAATATTGAATCTTTACCTAGGGCTAGTGCGTCTAAATAGGTGCAGGACGAACGAGCGAACCAGTGAATGAAACAAACTACGGAAGCAACGTGCTGGCAATTGCGGTCTCGTCCTGAAAGAGACCAGTCGTCTTATACGCCAATGCGAACGGCGGCGGGTTGGGTACCAGTGCCCTAAACTACGGATGATGGGATACCGTTGTCACCCGCAAAAACGGGACAAACGGATGGTCGCAAGTCCCACATGGTAGCTATACGAGAAAGCCACCATTATTTTTACCCTTGACAATATTGTACGAATTTTGTACTATCAAGGTGCAACAAGTGAGGTACAAGGAGAACGACCATGAAAAAGCTATTCGACGCAACGCGGTTTACACCAACTGAATGGGACACAGCAGAAGACAAGGCCAAGTTCGCCAATCAGTTCGTTCGATTCGTAGAGTCCGATTTTAAGGGTACACTGTTCCCGAAGTGGTTTTACAATCGTCTGTCGATGACCTTCGGGCATATCGCTCATTACAATCAAGGAGGGTTCTACGGCGAGTTTTTCACAAACACCAGGGACAAGATGCAATTTCTGAAACAGACAGCGGAGTGTGGTTGCTACGGCTCGCCGGAATTCACTTATTGCGATGTGGAGCGTGTTGTCAAAGCATGGGTGATAACTTCTGGTTTGATTGAAGCATACTCGGCCCGACTGAATGCTGAAATTGAAACTTCTGAACGGGCACAGTTAGATAGGCTCAAAGCGAAGTATGAGGCACCGAAAGCATAGTTTGAATCCTGTAACATACTGGATGAGGAGGAAGTCATGGCTCAGCAAAGTTTTCTGGAAACTTTTAAGGCAGCAAGACGAGTTAGCACTAGCCTGATGGCGATTCGCACACCCGACCCTGCCGCAACGATGGGCACAGTCATGCAAGCGTACGCCGAGACGAAAGAAGTGCCACCGATCCTGTGTCACGATATCGTCCGAGGCGTGCTCGGTGTGAACGATAAGGGCCAAGATGCCTTACACGATTTGTTCTCTGCTGTAGAAATTTCACAGATGCAAGAGCGTATCCAGTCGGGTGAGAAAGTTGGCGACCTGTATCAACTTCTGTCCGAATCGTTGTCTAGCCCAGTGGACGCCCTTGTGCGTGCTGTGAAGCTGCCGCGTTTGTCGATTCTCTTCATGCTGAACGCTGACCGCTACATGGAGCAGCCTGTTGTCGCGCAAGCGATTTGCAACCTGCGTGACAACTTCAAAGCGAACCGGCGCAGCGTCGTTCTGCTCGCTCCGGATATTACCCTGCCCGCCGCACTCGCCCAGGATGTGCTTTTGCTGGATGAGCCCTACCCTGACCGCGAACAATTGAAAGAAATCATCACACGCGTCTACAATGATGCGAAGCTCGACAAACCCAAAGCCGATGTACTGGAAAAATGCTCCGATGCGCTGTGCGGACTTGCCGCATATCCCGCCGAGCAGGTAGCATTTATCTCACTCAAGAAGGACGGTATCGACGTTGAAGGGTTGTGGGAACGCAAGCGGCAGACAATCGAGCAGACTGTTGGTGCAAGTGTCTGGCGCGGAGCGGAGAAGTTTTCCAATATCTGCGGACTGTCGAACGTCGTCAAGTACGTCCGTATGGTTATCAACGGCAAGCGGGAAATCTCGTGCGTCCTGTTTCTGGACGAAATCGAGAAGATGTTTGCCGGCCTGCAAGGCGATTTGTCTGGAGTCAGCCAGAAGATGTTTGGCACTTTCTTGACCTGGATGCAGGATCACAACGCAATTGGCATATTGCTGCTCGGGCCTCCCGGAACAGGGAAGTCCCTCTTAGCAAAGGCAATTGGAAACGAAGCTGGAGTTCCGACTATCGTGGGTGATATTGGTGGAATGGAGGCCGGTATTGTCGGCGAGTCGGGCAAGAATCTCCGCTCGTTCCTGAAAATGGTGGATGCTGTGGCTGGCGGCAAAACGATTTTCGTTGTTGCGACTTGCAATAACGTGGACAGCCTGCCTCCTGAATTGAGAAGGCGTTTCAAGCGTGGCACGTTCTTTATGGACCTGATGTCAAAAGAAGAGCGTGACGGGGCATGGCAGTTTTTCACGAAGAAATATAATCTGACCGACAAGAAGCGTCCGGACGATGAAGGATGGACAGGGGCGGAAATCGAACAGTGCACCGAGATGGCCTGGGACTACGGGATCAGCCTCGTGGAAGCTGCCGAGTACGTTGTTCCTGTCGCTCAGTCTGCGAAAGATCAGATACAACGGCTGCGTGAGTTTGCTGCCGGGAAGTTCATTGCCGCAAGCTACCCTGGCAAGTATAAGCTTCCGTCAAATCAGCCGCCCGTGCTTCAGCAGTCACGCAGCATCAAGAGGGAGGTCAACTAGCCATGAAGAGCCTGATTGGAAAAGTGCTTTGGTACTTCGTCGGTGATTTGGTCAGATATGAGTGCCAACAATATACCGATGATCTTGAATCTGACCTTGAAGATCGGATTAGCTCTATGGTTGATCGGGATGATGTCAATTCATTGGAATCGAGAATTGATTCGTTAGAAGGGGAGTTAGGGTGATGGGCGCTCAGTGGGCAGCACAGTGGAAAGTGACTTCGTTTACTACTGACAAGACGTATACAGTCAGCGTGGCGAAGACTGGACGATGGGCTTGTGACTGCCCGGCCCATAAGTTTGCTAGAAACCCGAAACCAATGTGCAAACATATTTTGCACATTCGGAAGGTTGAGGAAGTTCCGATCATAGGTGGTGTGCCTGTGCAAGTAATGGCGAATAATCAACGCGCCCGCTACCTTGACAAGAAAACTGTGTTGCCTGTCGCAAAGGTTGTTGCACAGACTGGACAGATGCTTGTGATTCAGACACGAAGAGAAATCTGCCTTGAGGAGGACTGAAATGACTAACTATGTTAAATATGAATTGCACCCTGGTGGTAAAGAGTTGCTATGTGATTTTTGCAGTTCGCCAGCCATCGTGAAGGACTACGCATGTGAGACGTTCAAAGCAATTGATGTAGGGCCACTTGTAGCCGAGAGCGTCGGCAAATGGGTAGCCTGCGCACCCTGCGCCGAACTAATCGACGCGGACAAGTGGGAAGAACTCGCACAGCATAGCTTTGAAACAGTTGATCCTAAGTTCCACGAACTGCCTGTTGCTCAACAAGCGATTTTGATCGACTTCATCCGGCAGATGCATGGGCAATTCCGCCAGTTACGGATGCGGGCCAACTAAGACCTTGACTGTTTTGTGCGAATATTGTATATTGAATGTGCTGGGGTCAT